>MAAC01009902.1_pt1 | contig 59537 bp, 60 predicted proteins | sample 1115981 | NCBI WGS metagenome assembly MAAC01 (sample SAMN04961126, study PRJNA320927) | seawater metagenome | isolation source: sample BD02T64 sea water enriched with oil for 64 days | place: USA:Gulf of Mexico | collected 2013-07-27 | reverse complement strand
AAGACATTGGGGCGCTGGCGGGCAACGTCGACCGCGCCCATGTAAATTTTGCAGTCAAAACCAAAGCGAGCCGCCATCGTGGCGGTGGCAAAGCCGTGTTGACCGGCACCGGTTTCGGCAATCACACGCTTTTTGCCCAGGCGCTTGCAGATCAAGCCCTGGCCCATGACATTGTTAATTTTGTGTGAGCCGGTGTGGTTGAGATCTTCGCGCTTGACGTAAATACGCGCACCGCCGAGCTTGTTCGACAGGTTTTCAAGATAGGAAACCGGCGTCGGGCGGCCCGAATAGGTGCGCATCAGCTCGACAAATTCGGCCCAGAAAGTCGGGTCTTCTTTACACTTGCGAAAGCAAAGGCGCAATTCTTCCACCGTGGTGGCGAGAATTTCCGGTAAAAAGGTACCGCCGTAATCGCCGTAGTAACCCTCGCGGCCATCGGCAAAATCAAATAGAGACATAGAGCGACCAGACTGGATAGTGGACAGGGGCGCGTATAGTAGCCAAGTCGCTGAATATCAACAAGTAAGGCGGGTCAAATCAGCACTGGTATTCATTGTATCGGTGGCTGTTTTAGCGGCTCTGTTTAGAAACGTATATTGAGCAGAACTTGCGGCCCATCGGTGTGGGTGCCCGCCTCAATATTGTGGATGTGGAAATAGGCGAGAATCAGCGTCAAGCGCTTGCCGACGGGGATGACCGAGCCAAGGGTGTATAGCGACAAGCTATGTGTATGCTTTTTGAAATCATAAAAGGGCTCGTACTCGACAAAGGGCCTGATCTGTTTATCGGCAATCGTGAGAGGGTGGGACAGATTAAAGGTCGGTCGATAGCGATAGCCAGAGGGAATATCACCATGGCGATACTCAAGGCGTGAGCGATGGAAAAAGCGCCAGTCGTTAAAATCGTGCTTATAGGTCAGCGCCCCGCGCAGACGGTTGTCATAACGCCGCCTGTCGCCTTTGACATTGGGACTGTAGGCGAAATAGGCGACGCGCCAGGTGACGGCATTGTTGACCTTGCCGAGCACGCCAATCACTCCCAGGTCACCTTTGAAGTTTTCCACCAGTGTGCCGCCGCCAAGAAACAGCGTGTGGGTGTCCGTGAGCTGTTTGGTTGCCGTCAGCATGCCCATTGAGAGATTGCCATCGGCTGCACCGTGGCTAATTGAGGAGTAGAGAGCTGTGCTGATAAGTAGCAGGCTGAATTGGAAAAAGCGTTTACATAAACGAGAGGGGGCTGTGGCAGTGGTCAAAATCACCATGTGTTCTTAGTTACCTGAGGCGGTTGAGAGAGCCCGGTATTATAACTGAGGATTATGGTTTTTTAGTATCGGGCGACTCCTCGTTTTGCTTTTCCGACAAGAGGCGTCAAACAGCTTATGTTCTGGCACTACAGCCGAGTTACTGGGCGGTGGTGAATTGAGTTTATGAGCCACTATAGAGTCCCCAACCAGGAGCTTGTCGGGGCTGAATACCGTTATTCTTCGGTAAAATATTTGCCATTGTGCTGGCCATGAGCCGGCGCCTCGTTGCGTACGCCGGGCCGCAGGCCATTAAAGCGCAGGGCCGGGAGCACCGTCGGCAAGTCGCCGCTGGTATCGACCATCCCCGTGGCCTGAGTTTGAGCATGCTGGAGAACCTCGGCCGCATTTTGAATGGGCGAGCAGGGCACGCCGGCCTCACGCAATAGCGCGACCCATTCATCGCGACCGCGAGTCAGCAAAGCCTCTTGTACAATCTCGTTGACCCGATCGCTGAATTTGCCCCGGGCGCGGGCTTTCGATAGCTCGGGATCCTGCTTCCACTCCGGGTGTTCGAGCACATCGGCCAGCGCGAAAAACAATTTGTTATTCAGCGCGGTAATCATGATCTGGCCATCGGCCGTCTCGAAAGCTTTGTTGGGTGAGATACCGCTGACCCCCGAGCCAGCGCGTTTTGGAATAGTGCCCGTCGCGCTGTGCAAACCGAGAGGAATGGTCATCCACGCCAGCGCGGTTTCGAACAGTGATACATCGACCACACCACCCTTGCCGCTTTGATGTCGCTGATTCAGCGCCGAGAGTATGCCGATGCACAGCCACATCCCCGTGCCCAGGTCGACCAGTGGCACGCCGACCCGCGATGGCGCTCGATCTGCCTCGCCGGTGACACTCATAATGCCGCTAAAGGCCTGAATCATCGGGTCGTAGCCGGGCATTTTGTTCAGCGGGCCGGTGCTGCCATAGGCGCCGATATTGCCGTAAATTAAATGCGGCGCTAGTGCCAATAGATCTTCGGCACCCAGCGCCAATTCATCCGCCTTGCCGGGGCGCAGGCTTTGTATGCAAACGTCGGCGTTCTCGACAATAAAATCCTTCAGCCATTGCCGTTGGGATGTACTGGATAAGTCGAGGCTAATGGCTTCTTTATTGCGATTAAAAGCCTCGAAAACAATGGAAGAATGCTCGCCTACTTTTGCTCCGTAATGTCGAGCATCGTCGCCACTTAATGATTCAACCTTTACCACACTGGCGCCGAAGTCCGCCAGAATCATGGCGCCAAAAGGGGCGGCGACATTCTGGCCGATTTCGACAATTTTTATTCCGGCAAGGGGTAAGGGTGAGGACATGAGTATTCCGCTGATTATTTTTTTGAATAGAAAGTCAGTGTAGTGAGCGGGGCGGTAGCATACAAGTCGCTTACTTTTTAATGGCTCAGGTTTGCAATACGTGGATAAATAAAGACTACATTGCGTAGAATGTTGGTAGTTCCAGCATCGGGACTAATAATAAAATTGGAAAATTTTTAATTCGAGGGAAGAGAAATGGAAGAAGTAGACATGGCAGTTTCGCAAATGGAAATGCTCTATATGAAGGCTTACGAGCTGGGTCTGGAGTACGCACCCAGATTGGCATTAGCGATTGTGACGCTGATCATCGGACTGTGGCTTATCCGAGTTATTGGTAAAGTGCTGCAGGCATCGATGGAGCAATCAAAAGTCGATCCGACCCTGGTTCCGTTCTTAAATAGCCTGACGTCCTGGTCATTGAAAGTCCTGTTGTTTGTCTCGGTCGCTTCGATGATTGGCATTGCAACAACATCGTTTATTGCTGTTTTGGGTGCGGCGGGTTTGGCGGTGGGTTTGGCCCTGCAAGGCAGCTTGGCTAATTTTGCCGGTGGCGTTTTAATTATGGTTTTTAAACCCTATAAAGTGGGTGACTTAATTGAAACCGAGGGTCAGCTGGGTGTGGTCAAAGAGGTGCAGATTTTTAACACCATTATTATTTCCCCGCAAAACAAGCAGATTATTATTCCCAATGGAGTGGTCTCTAACGGCCCCATTGTTAACTATACCGCGGAAGGTGTGATTCGTGTTGATCTGAGTATTGGTATTGCCTACAACGAAGATATTGCCAAGGCAAAGTCGGTCATTATGGCGGTCATGGACAAACATGAAAAAGTGCTGTCTACGCCAGCGCCTTTTGTCGGCGTGTCCGAAATGGCGGATAGTTCGGTCAACCTTGCGGTCAGGCCGCAGTGCAAGCCCGAATTTTACTGGGATGTGTTTTTCGATATTAATGAGCAAATGAAAATAGCGCTGGATGACAACAGTATTACCATCCCCTTCCCGCAAAGAGATGTGCACCTTATTAATAATTAATCGCTACGAAGTAAAGCCTGTTTTTACGAGCCGCTCAGGTCTTTGACTGTTTTCTATAGAGACCTGAGCGCTTTGTGGCCGCTTAATGTAAACAGCATTTTTTATATTTCTTGCCGCTACCGCAGGGGCAGGGGTCATTTCTGCCTACCCTCTCTGGATCGCGAATAATAGGCCGTATATCTGCCTGGCGCTGCGCAAGAAAATGTGAAAATAGCTTGTGCACGGCGGGTTCTATCAATTGCTGGCGTTGTTCTATCTCATCGTCAGGGAGTTCTGCCAGCTCGCCAAAGCCACTCTCGGTGGCAAAGAGCCGAACCGGTTCGAGAGCCGCTTCTAGTACCGAGGTGTCCGTTGGCGAGAGCGGTCCCCATAAATTGACGCCGCGCATAAAGCCGTCGCACCAGTCATCGACGATGGTGTAGTGCCTGCCTTTCACCTCGCCCACCAGGTACATGGCCTGGTATTGGTCGGCATTCATATCTTCCATCACATAGTTATAAAAGGTCATGACCAGTTCGTTGAATTCCTGGGCATCTTCGATCTTTTCCCAGTGGGGGCTGTGTGCTTCGCCACCCCACAGTGCGGGCATCCACAGCGAGGGCAGAATCATTTGCGGGGCACAGGCGATGGCGGCGAAATATCCGTCCAGTTCAGAGGCGCCGAGTATCGCTGCATCGCCACCGTGGTGGCCGAGGTAGTAGTCGACCAGTTCAACCACATCGTCGCTATCGGGGCGCACTCGTGGGCCTGTGTCGGGGCCGTTGGCATCGAAATCTTCAATAAAAACAGGTTTCGGTGTCGAGCGCTCTAGCCGTAAGCCGAGGGCCATTTCAACGTCTTCTATATCGCCGGCACAGGTGATATCAACACACTGGCGGTTGAATAAATCGCGCACATCTTCAATCAGTTCCTTGGCGTCGATGTCGAGCAGATAGGAGACCAGCAAACCATTGATGGTCGATGCCGAGTTGTCCGCCTGCTGAATGTAATACCGGTAGTGTTCCAGTACTTCACGGCGCAGGCCCGGGTGTTGCTTAACAATTTCGCTGAGCCCGGCCATTGCCGTCGCCCGGGCGAATTCATCGTGACTTACCTGCGTGATGTAGTCGCCCAGTGGCGCAATGGCCACTTCGCCAATCATGCCCATTACCGTGGGCAGTTCGTGCAGGGCCCAGTCGTCCTCGACCAGCACCTCGAAGAGTTCGATCAGGGGCATTACCGCTTTTTTACTGCGCAATTGTCCCAGGGTGCGCCAGGCGTGGAGGGGCACCCACACATCCAGGCTGTCGCCCGCCGCGCCGTGCAGGGATTTATCGCCAAGCAGGGCAATCAGCGCCGGCTCGTCACTGGACTCAAAGCCATACTGCAAGTAGTCGGGCCAGTCGCGGGAGCCTTGCTGCGCCGCGCCGAGGGTGAAGAGAATGTCCGTTTTTGCTGTGTTCATGGTTTCCTTGTTGGCTCGTTCGTCCTGTCGCTCATTATTCAGTGTAAACCGAAGACGCCCGTTAAGGGGCCATTGAATGGCAGGTTGGCCGATTATTTGGGTGCCCTATGAAACGCATCAAGCTTTGCGGTTAAACGCGGTCATTAATCGCTGTCGTTCATGCCGTCGTTAGAAATAATGCCATCAATATAGCGCCACTGCTGGTCTTCCCGTGCGAAGCGACTGCGTTCGTGCAGGCGTTCGGCGCGACCGTTGATTTTATAGATGGCGATAAATTCCACTTCGCCGTTGTTGTCCGCGGCCTGGCCTGTAGCGGTATCAATGATTTTTAAGCGCTGCCAGTTTTGCGGGTTATTGTGCAGATCTAGCTGTGTCGGGCGGGTCGAGCTGTGCCAGGTGCGTAGCAGGTAGTCTTCATCCCCCAGAGTATAGGCGCTGTAGCGACTGCGCATCAGGGCGACGGCGGTTGTTGCCTGCTGTTCATTGTGTAGTAAGGGCTGGCAGCACTGGCTGAGAGGCAGGCCGCTATCGCAGTAACAGGGCTTGGTTTTCTTTTGTTTGGCCATAGTAAGGACTTACGGTACTAAAACTGTCGAAGTGATCTTAAGCGCATCTACTATTGCGGATGAAATCATCGGGGAAGACGCAGCTCTGGGCGCTTGCTTTCGTGCTGCTAGCTAGCTATGTTGCTCTGCTTATCTCTGTTTTTTAACTGGAATTTAAACCCCGAGGAGTTTAACGATTTTACCTCTGGTTCGTCTGCTTGTACCACTGGTTTTGTTGTTGCTGGTGTCCTGTACTCTGGGGCCGGATTATCAGCGCCCGTCGACGCTAGCGAAGAGCGATTCCGCTTCCACTGGCGCGACCTATCGCGGCGCCGCCAGCCAGCATTCGCAGCTAACACCCTCGACACAGCTCGACTGGTGGCGAGCCTACAAGGACCCTTTGCTCGACCAGTGGGTGGGCCACTTGCTGGCGGAAAACCTCGATTTACGAAGTGCCGCCGAGCGCATCGTGCAGGCCCGCGAACGTAGCGTCATCGTTGGGGGTGAGCGCTGGCCCGCCGTTGGCCTGGGGCTTGATGGCAGCCGTGGTTTTTCGCCTGATTTCATCCGGCCCAGCGAACGCAGTTATCGCACGGATATTAGTGTCGGCCTCGGCATCTCCTGGCAGGCTGACTTATTCGGCAAGGTGAGACGCTCGGTGGAAGCGGCGCAATATCAAAGTTTGGCTAACGAAGCGGACTACCAGGCCCTGCAGCACAGCCTGGTGGCGGAGTTGGTGCGCTTGCGGGCCTCGGTGGCCGTATCCCAGCGCGAACTTGCGGTGCAAACCGATATTGTCGACAGTCGCCAGCGCACCCTCGACACCGTGCAGCGGCGCTATCAACTGGGGGTGAAAAATACCACGGCGCTCAGTGTTTACACGGCAGAGGAAAATATCGCCTCGGCGCAAGCGCAGCTGGTGGTCTTGAAGCGACAGTTAAGAGAAAACTTACTGGTACTCGATACGCTGCTCAACCAGCGGCCGGGCACGCTCGCTAAAGCTGAGACGGCCTTCCCCCTGTTGCCGCTGCGTGGCGCGGTAAGGGTCGATATTCCCGCCGCCCTGCTCGATCAGCGCCCCGATATTCGCGGCAATGAATTTCGTCTAATGGCGAGTAATGCCCAGGTGGGTGTGGCAATGGCCGATTTATATCCCGATCTAAGCCTGTCTTTGAATGGCGGTTTTGCCAGTGATCAGTGGGGTGGCCTGTTCGATAATAACAATGCTCTTGGCTCGCTGACCGGGCAAATCACTACGCGCCTATTTGAGGGTGGTCGTCTCCGAGCGCAGATTCGCCTGCGGGAATCGGAGCTGCGTGAGCAGGCGGCACAGTATGCGAAACTGGTGCTCAATGCCCTCAGCGAAGTAGAAACGGCCTTGCTGCAGGAGCGCTATCTGGCCGAGCAAGTGGCGCTATTACAGCGCGGCACGAGGGCTGCACGCAAAGCGGAAGCTCTGGCGGAACAGCGCTACCAGCAGGGTATTAGCCCCTTACTGGTGTTGCTCGAAGCGCAGCGGCGGCGACAGAATAGCGAGCGCTCTTTACTGGCCTCGCAACGGGCGAGCTGGCGCGCGCGGGTTGATCTTCACCTGGCCTTGGGCGGTGACTGGGTTAAAAAGACTTAACAGCGGTGTGTTGTGTGAGTAGTCGCAAAGGTAGCCTTCACACATGACTCGCTGTGGATACATCCTTGTACGCTCGTTGTCGGCATCCATGCCTCCGGCGGTCATGAGTAAAGGCGACCTTTACTCAATCAAGGGTAATCTCAAGCAGACACGTGAAAGGAAAGACTAAATTACTGAAATCGGAAAACCGTCAGTTGCTGCTGGTGCTCTTTATTATCGTCGGCGCGGTGATGTTGTCCCGGGTTTTCAGCAATAGTCGGCAGGTACTGCACATTAGCGAGGAGGAGTCGCGACTGCCGGTGAGTGTGGTTGCGGTTAGTACGGGTGAACATGCGGTGGCAATTACCACCACCGGCCGGGTCGCGCCGCGCAATACCGTGGGTCTCACGCCGCAGGTGTCCGGGCGGGTGTTGTGGGTTGACGACAGCCTGTACTCCGGTGGCTACTTCAAAGCAGACACCGTGTTGTTTCGCATCGAGAAGAGCGATTATCTCAATGAGCTGGCCAAAGAGCAGGCTGCCGTGGCGAAGGCCGAGACCAGTCTGGCGCTGGAACAGGCCGAGGCCGATGCCTCCCTCGCCGAGTGGCGGGGCTTGAATGCCGAGCAGCCCGCGCCACCCTTAGTGAGCCGGGTACCGCAGATTGCCCAGGCTCAAGCGGAGTTGGCTGCGGCGCGGGCACGCCTGGCCCAGGCGGAGCTGAACCTGTCGCGCACCGAATTTCGCCTGCCCTTCGATGGTCGGGTGATCACTAGCTCGTTGGAGCTGGGCGGCTATTTACAGGCCGGGCAAAGCTACGGCCAGCTCTATAATCAGCAGGCACTGGAGATTGTTCTCTCCCTGCCGAAAAATGATTTGCCGTGGATCAGTCAGCCCGGTCAGGTCGATATTGCCATCACCTTTGATGCCCTGAATACCAATCGCCAGCAAAGCATTAAAGGTAAGATTTTGCGTATTGGCGCTAGCCTCGATGAGGCCACGCGCTTTCAGCAGGTGGTGATTAAACCCATCGCCGACGGTGATTTACTGCCGGGCATGTTGACCCACGTGGTGTTGCAAAGTGCCCCGGTGCCCGAGACCTGGGCCTTGCCGTTGGCGGCTCTACAGGCGGGAGGGACGATCTGGCTGGTGGATGAGGACAATCGCCTGCGCCGTGTAGAGCCACAGATTATTGCCACCATGGCCGAGAGCCTTATCGTCGTCGCGCCCATGGCCCACGGGTCAGTGGTCGACAGTAGTTTGGGCGGTGCCATTGAGGGTGCAGAGGTGGTGATTGTCGGCGGTACGGCGGCAGCGCTTACTGACAAGGCCAGTACGGCGGCCAATCAATGAGTGACGATAAAACGAAGGCTGAGACAGTGTCTGAATCCATTGGGCCTGAATCCACTGGGCCGGAAATAGCATCGTCGTCCGGGCATGTCGATGTGCCCTCCGACTCAACCCTGGTGGGCTGGTTTGCCTCCAACCCAGTGGCCGCCAATATCGTCATGCTGTTTTTAATGGTGGCCGGTTTTTTTGCCGCCCAGGACATGATCACCGAAACCTTCCCCTCCATCGACCCGAAAACCATCACTATTGTCACGCCTTACCCCGGCGCCACGCCCTACGATATTGAAGAGAGTATTACCCGCCGTGTGGAGGAGGGCATGATCGGCATCGATGGCGTGAAGCGCGTCAGCTCCAGTGCCACCGAAGGTATCGGCCGGGTGACGGTGGAGTTGGAACACTTCGCCGACCCCGCCCAGGTGCTCGACGATGTTGAGACCGAAGTCGACAGCCTCAGCGATTTCCCGCCCCAGGAGGCGGAGGAAACCTCCATCGTTAAAACCAAGCTGACCTCGAGCATGATGTCGCTGGCGGTCTACGGCGCGGTCGATGAAAAGACCCTGCATTATTGGGCGGAGCGCATTGAGGGTGATCTGCTGAGCTTGCCCCAGGTCAGTCTGGTGGATGTCGCGGGCGGTCGCCGCTACGAAATTGCCATTGAGGTTGGCGAAGCCACTCTGCGCGATTACGGTCTGACCCTGGATGATGTGGCCCGTCGCGTGGCCGAGTTTTCCATCGACATTCCCGGTGGCAACCTGCGCACCGATGCCGGCGACATACTGATTCGCGTTAAAGACAAGCGCTACACCGGGCTGGAGTTTGAAAATATTACGATACGCAGCCGCAGTGATGGTGCCCAGCTGCGACTGGGCGACATTGCCACCATCCGCGATGGCTTTGAAGATACCCGCCTGATCAATCGCTACAACGGTAAAGCGGCGCTGTTTGTGCGGGTGTCGCGCAGTAACAGCCAGGACACGCTGAAGATGGAAGAGGCCATCAAGGCCTATTTAACGACCTTGAGTTTGCCCCAGGGTTTGTCGATAGAAATCTGGCGCAACCGCACTGACATTCTGCGTGACAGAATTAGCCTGATGCTGCGCAACGCCATTCTCGGTTATCTGCTGGTGTTTATGTGCCTGCTGTTATTTCTCGATTTAAAGCTGGCCTTCTGGACCAGTCTCGGTATTCCCATCTCCTTTCTCGGCGGTTTACTACTGGTGTCTTTTACCGGCATCAGTATGAATATGATCACCTTATTTGCGCTGATTGTGGTGATCGGCATCGTCGTCGATGACGCCATTGTCACCGGCGAAAGTATTTTTCACGAGCAGCAAATGCATCCCGGTGATCCGACCGCCGTGCTGCGGGGGGTGCATCTGGTCAAGGCCCCGGTGACCATCGGCGTGCTCACCACCATCGCCGCCTTTGCCCCGCTGCTGATGTCCACCGGCACACTGGCCCAGGTGATGCGCCCGGTGCCGTTGGTGGTGATTGCCATTCTCAGTATTTCGCTGATCGAGGCCTTTTATATACTGCCGGCCCACCTAGCGAATACCTCGACCTGGAGCCGCGGCCTGTTGGCAAAAGTGCGCGACCATACCCAGGCGGGCCTGTCGCGCTTTGTTGAACGGCGCATCATTCCCACCATTAAGCTGGGCCTGCAATACCGCTATGTGACGTTGGCCCTGGCCTGCGCCTCGATTATTATCAGCGTTGGTATTTTTAAGGGGGGCTTTGTGCGCTTTGTATTCTTCCCGCAAATCGACAGTGACCACATTACCGTCAGTTTGAAAATGCCCACCGGCACACCCTTTGACACCACCTACAACTATGCCGAGCAAATATTGCAGGCGGGCGAAGCTGTTATCGCTGAGGTGAATGCCCAATATGAAGAGGACGGTGAATCGCCCCCGCTGATGGAGGCGGTGTCATTTACCGTCGGCAGCCTGTCTTCGGACCGCACCGGGCCGGGTGCGTCCAATGCCGGCAATAACTCGGAAAACCTCGCGCAAATACGTATGGAGCTGGTGCCGGGCGACCAGCGCCCGGTGTCGTCGGGTGAGCTAGGGCGGCGTTGGCGGGAGCGCGCACCGGCCATTCCCGGCGTAGAGAGTCTGGTGTTCCGCAGTAACCTGGTACACATGGGTGACGACATCGGTCTGGAGTTGATTCACCGCGACGAAAAAACCCTGTCAGCGGCGGCGGAGCAATTAAAGCGCGGACTGGCGACGATTGAAGGCGTCAGCGAAGTGGAAGACAGCTTTGAACTGGGTAAGCGCGAATACGTCTTCGAGTTGACCCGTGCCGGGCTGGCGGCGGGTCTGACCCCCGTCGATATCGGTCGCCAGTTGCGCCGGGCTTTTTACGGTGCCGAGATTCACCGCATTCAGCGCGCCCGCAACGAACTCAAAGTCATGGTGCGTTACCCCCACGCCGAGCGGCGCAATTTGAGTGACCTCTACAACGCCCGCCTGCGTTTGGCGAATGGCGAAGAAATGGATCTGCGCACCGCCGTGGTGATCCGCGAAGAGCGCGGTTACTCGCGCATTGAAAGGGTCGATGGCCGCCGCATTGTCACCGTCACCGCGAATGTCGAAGAGAATATCACCACCCCCGACGATGTCATGGCCACCCTGCAAAGAGATGTGCTGCCACAATTGCAGATCGTCTTCCCCGCGTTGAACTACGGTTACTCCGGCGCCAGCCGCGACCAACGCGATGATATGGCCTCGTTAAAGGGTAATCTCTTTATCGCGCTAATGGTGATGTTTGTGATGCTCGCCTCGCTGCTACGTAGCTATATACAACCGCTGATTATTCTCAGCGCCATTCCCTTCGGTTTTGTCGGCTCCCTGCTGGGGCATTTATTGCTGGGTTTTGATATTTCCTTTGTCTCATTATTCGGCATGGTCGCCCTGTCGGGGGTGGTGGTAAATGACTCCGTGGTGTTGGTCGACTACTACAATCACCTGCGAAAAAGTGGGCGGGATGATATTTCTGCAGCGCTGGTGGAAGCCGTCGCCCGGCGCTTTCGCCCCATTCTATTAACCACCATGACCACCAGCTTCGGCCTGCTGCCGATGTTGATGGAGACCAGTCTGCAAGCGCGGTTTTTAATCCCCATGGCGGTGAGTATTGCCTTCGGCATTCTCTACGCTAGTATCGTGATTATATTTTTAGTCCCCGCCTTGATTGTGATTGCCGATGACTTTTCACGGCTGGGGCGTGGGGTGAAAAATAAAATCAGTGCGCGGGCTGAGGTGCTTTGATGGTGGTTGGGGGGAATGTGAGAGAGCGGTATGTTTGTATATGATTTTTAAGCTTTGTTGATCAAGGGCATTATCGGCTTCCAGTTTCTCCTTTGACTGCAAGATTAACGGGAACTGTAGCCCTGCTATAAAGGGAAATTGAAGGAAATTTTATTCCTGTTTATAACAAATTAGGTTTAAAGAAGTAATGAGCGAAGTTCGTAGAAAAGTTTATACATATCGTTATACCGCAATGACGGCAGAAAGAATGCTAGAGCAAGCTAGGTCTATAAATGAAGTTGATAACACAATATCAGCAATAGTATTCTGCGCTTTTAGTTTAGAAGGTTATCTTAACCATGTTGGTGATGAGTTGGTAAAAGATTGGAGCGCCCTGTTTGAGAGCTTAAAGCCAAAAGAAAAGCTTATTTTGATCTCGGAGAGATTCAACGTTGAAATTCAGTTAGGAAAAGCTCCATTTCAGTCATTTTCAACAATATTTGAAATAAGGAATCAGCTAGCTCACCCCAAAACAAAAAAGCATACATACGAAAATACAAAAAAGAAAATATGGCTTAATGTTGGCGAGCGGAAATGGCCAGCGGAAAAATGGGAAACACTGTGTACACTAAATTTTGCTGAGAAGTTTGTAGCTGATACGAAAGAGATAATGCGATACTTGGATTCACATCTTCCAATTGAAAAAATCCCAAATTTTTTACTCTCGGAGAATGTTCAAGCATAACAAAAAGTCAAGTTCGCTAGTAATGACGGGGTCGGGTCTTGCGGGAATACATTTGATGTAGCTCTATCCATAGCCGTGTTTCTGTTGGTGAATTATTCAGTGGTGAAATGATAATAATACTGGAGAAGTGAAATGTTAAAGAGGTTTGTAATACTGAGTCTTATCCTTGCTGCCCTGGCGACAAGCTCCTATATTTTTACCCTACCCTTTGATGCCGTTAATAACCCCGCCCGTAGTCTAGCGGATCGGGAGCGGGACAAAACCAGCAAGCCCAATGCGGTATTAAATTTTATCGACCTTAAGCCCGGCATGAGGGTGCTCGATCTGTTTGCCGGGAGTGGCTACTACTCTGAGCTACTTTCCTACGGCGTTGGCCCCGATGGGCGAGTTGTTTCACACACCAATACGCTTTATGAGAGTTCCACGGGAGAGGAGGCTGCGCGTCGCTTCAAAGACAAGCGTCTGCCGAATGTCAGTCGTTTCATTCGCGATATTAATAATCTGGGACTTGAAAAGTCGTCATTCGACAGGGTGATGTTGGTATTGGTCTATCACGATATTTATTTTACGGCCGATTACTGGCCGCCGGTCGATAGAGGTGACTTCTTCCGCCTCATTCATCGTAGCTTAAAGCCCGGTGGTGTTCTCGTTGTCATTGACCACTCAGCACTGGCTGGCACAGGTAAGAGTGCGGCGCAGACTTTACATCGAATTGATGAGGTCTTTGCGAAGCAGGATATTGAAAGTGCTGGCTTCGTCTTTGGTGGTGCCTTAGATGTGCTGCGCAACCCGGATGATAAGCGAACACTAAGTGTGTTCGATGAATCGATTCGTAGAAAAACAGACCGCTTTGTTTTTCGCTTTATTAAAAAATAATACACGCTTTATGCGGCTATCAGTAGATAGCTTTTCTTCTGCTCGCGGGCGAGAGTTTTTAATTAACTCACTGTCCATAGCGAACTCTTGTGCCCTTGTCGACACTCATGGTGATTTCAGCGGGAGAGAGACTTTTGGGGAAGTAGCAGCCAGAAATCTTTGCGCCGGAAAAGCTACAACCTTCAAGGTTTGTTTGCCGGAAGTCCACACCCCGCAAGTCTGTATTGCGGAAGTGGCTATCGCTAAGGTCAAGATCATCCGCGTTGAGGTTTCTTAGATCCAGGCCCTGGTAGCGTTTGCCCGCTAATTTAGATAAATCAAGATTCTTCTTTTTCAGATTAAAACCATCAATGCGCTCGCTGAGCAGGAACTGATAGGCGGGATCATTGCTAAGGGTTGGCTGGGCCATGGGATTATCTCCGTTTTGAATTATTATCCAATTCACTGTACTGACTATGGCATGCTGTTTCAAATTTTCAAATTTAACCATTAATAAAAATAAGTAGAGAGGATCTTATGAGCGACGATATTGTTATACAGGGGACTTGTGCGCCCACCTTTTCAGCGGTGGGTGAGGCCTTTGCGGCTAATTTTTCCGAGGATAAGGAGGTCGGCGCGTCATTCGTGCTGGTGCAGGCGGGCGAAGTCGTGGTCGATTTGTGGGCGGGTTTTGCCGATGCGGCGCGCACCCGACCCTGGCAGGCCGACACATTAATTAACACCTACTCGACTACGAAGGGCATGGCGGCGACGGTGGTGGGCGTGTTGGCGGATGAAGGCTTGATTGACTACGCGGCTAAAGTGGCCGACTACTGGCCGGAGTTCGCGGCGGCCGGTAAAGCGCAGGTGACAGTGGCGCAATTGCTCTCTCATCAGGCGGGAATTTGCGGCCCCCGCGAGCGCCTTGAAATGGCGGAGTTGTACGACTGGGACGGCCTGTGTGCAAGGCTCGCGGCGCAGTGGCCCTTTTGGGAACCGGGTACAGCCAATGGTTATCACGCCATCGTCTTTGGCCATATCGCCGGGGAAGTGGCCCGCCGCGCTTATGCAATGAAGCATGGCGTAATGAAAAGCCTGGGTCAGTTGTTTGCCGAAAAAGTTGCCGGGCCTATCGGTGCCGATAGCGACTATTACATTGGCCTGCCCGAGGCGGAAGATCACCGCGTGGCGGAAATGATCCCCGTCGCCGGTGCCGATCAGTTGGGCAGTGGCATGGGTGGCGGCAAACGCATGAATGATGCGGCGTATTCGGCGATGGCTCATCCACCTCTTACCGCTCACATCGCCAATGACAGAGCCTGGCGTGCGGCGGAAGTGCCGGGTGCTAATGGACAGGGCAACGCACGGGGCATCGCTAAAGTGTACGGGGCCCTGGCCAATGGCGGCGAGCTCGGTGGGCAGGCTATCATCAGCCAGCAGGGCATTGAGGCAATGACCACAGAGGAGTGCTTCCGCAAAGATCAGGTGATCGGCGTGCGCATGCGCTGGAGCCGTGGCTTTATCTTAAATAAAGCCGAACTTTACGGCACTAACCCCGATGCCTTTGGCCACAGCGGCTGGGGTGGCTCCTTTGGTTTTGCTGACAGCAAAGCCAAGCTGGGGGTGGGCTATGCCATGAACCAGATGGACACCAATATATTTGGCGACCCTCGCGGCGTGCGTTTGATTAATGCGGTGTATGAAAGCCTGTAGTGAGTTTGCCCGCTGATTCCTAGGGTGGGGCTTTAAATCCTGCCCTGTGTCAGCAGTTGCTCAACCAGCTTTTCCAGCGAGCGGTCAGTCAGATCATCACTGTTGGATAATGAGCTACACAAGTTTGCCCCGGCCAGTGGCTGGGGTGATTTGTCGTGGAACAGCGTTAAGGCTGGCCCATCACCGGCGAGGATGTCGTTAATCACCCAGGGGCTGAGCATGCCGGCATTTTCTTGCACCGGGCATTGCACCACATTGTGCAGTGCTGTGAGTAGTTTGGGGCCGATAAACTGGGGTGGCATAGAGGCTTTCCCATCGTTTAGAGCCCCGTCGTTTAGGGTCCCGCTGATTTTTTTCAGCAGGCGTTCGGCATGGGCACTGTAGAAATCGAGAAAGCTATTGCGCTGCCCAAATTGAGCGTCAAATAATAAAAAGGCATTGTGCACTTTTTTGTAGGCCTTAAATTTTAGCGCTTTATTGTTGGCGGGCTTTTGTTCGGTGGCTTTGGGCTGCACCCAAACCTCTCTGCCCAGGGCGTAGCCCTCGGGCAGTGCGTCGTGCTCGGGCAACTGAAAGTCATCGGGTGCAAAAATTAGAAAGTCGGCATCGAGCCAGATTACCCGTCGATAGCCGGCGGATAAAAAATGCTGCAAACACTTTAAACGCGCCAAATCGGTGGCGATGACTTTTTGTGTCTGGGTTTTTTCTAATACCCAGGCGGGCAGGGTGTCGAAAATTTCATCGCCGATAAAGTGGTAATCGTAAGCTTGTTGTTTCGCCCAGCTTTTTACCGAGGCTATGCAGGGCCTTAACCAGGCGTGGGCCAGTGGCTCGCGATGGGACTGGATAACAAGGGTCTGTGAGCTGGGCGGTGGGGGTTTTAACATGGTGTATTTAAGCCATTAAATATCAATAATCTTGCCCGGATTGAGAATATTGTTGGGGTCAAAGCTTCTTTTCAACAGTCGCATAGTGGCGATTTCTTCGGGGTTACGGCTGTAGTGTAAATAGCGCTTTTTCTCCAGCCCGATGCCGTGTTCGGCCGAAATACTGCCACCCAGGGCTTGTAGTGGTGCGTAGAGGATTTCTTCAACCCGGTGATAAACCGCGAGGTCTTCGCTTTCGGTGCCGACCACAATATGTAAATTGCTGTCGCCGAGGTGGCCGAAGACGGCAGTTTTACTCAGTCCGAGCTGGCTTTTTAACTCGGCTTCAATATGTTTGAGGTAGTGCTCCATTGCACCGATGGGCAGGCCGACGTCAAAAATAATTATCGGGGCGATAGCGGCAAGGGAATCAATGTTGTCGCGGATGGCCCATAGGGCGTCCTGTTCCTTTGCTGACTTGGCGAGTACGGCGTCCTGAATGAGGTCGGCATTAAGGGCGCTTTCCAGGGCGGCGAGAAAGACTTCTGCCTCTCCCTCGGCATCGCTGCCACTAGATTCAATCAGGGCGTAGTAGGGGTGGCGCTGCTCAAGGGGCGGCGCGCCGAGATGAGGACCTTGGGTGGCGAGCTGGTAGTAGTTGTCCCAAATCGCTTCAAAGGCGCTGAGTTTGCCGCCGAGGGCGCTTTCGATATGACTCAGCAGGCGCGGCAGTTTGTCGAACTGGTCGGTGGCGACCAGTGCGGTGTTGCGTGCTGGCATGGCCGGGCTCAGGCGTAGCACGGCTTTGGTGACGATGCCAAGGGTGCCTTCGGAGCCGATAAATAATTGTTTGAGATCGTAGCCCGCATTATTTTTTAGCAGGTGGTTCATCGACGACAGGATAGTGCCGTCGGCCAGTACCACCTCTAAGCCCAATACCTGTTCGCGCGCCATGCCGTAGCGAATGACCTGATTGCCCCCGGCGTTGGTGGCGATATTGCCGCCGATGGTGGCGGAGCCTCGGGCGCCGAGATCGAGGGCGAAAAACAGGTCTTCGGCAGCTGCCGCTTCCTGTACTGCTTGTAGGCGCACACCGCTTTCCACCGTCATGGTGCGGCCGAGTGTGTCGATGGCTTCGATTTTGTTCATGCGCTCCAGGCTGAGGCATATTTCATGGCCAGCGCTGCTGGTGCCGCCGACCATGCCGCTGAGACCACCGTGAACCACGACGGCCTGCCGGTGCTGATGGCAGAGACGGAGAATGGCCGCGACTTCATGCGTTGTTTGCGGGCGCAGTAATAGCGGACTGGCGTAGGGGTGGCCGCGCCAGTTGCCGACGGCGGCAATGCTCGGTGCCTCGACCACACCACCGGGGCCAAGCAGGCTTATTAATTGTTCGCGGATGGCTTGCATATTCTTGTCAGGGCTGCTAGTCAATTTTGTCTTAGTCGATCTTATTCTAGTCAATCTTGTCGGGGTCGATGTCGCGCTTTTCGATAAAGGCCCCCATGATTTCCCGTGGCGCCTCGGTTTTTAGCAGGCGCGAGAAAATATTCAGCTCGGCGTAAATGCGATCACCGATGGCTTCGCCGGGGCGCTTCATCAAGGCCTTGGTGTGGCGCAGGGCGGTGCGGGATTTTGCGGCGAGTCGTTCGGCGGTGGCCAGCGCCTGACTCAGGGCCTCACCGGGGGCGCAGACCTTATTGACCAGGCCCATGGCCTCGGCACTGGCGGCATCGAAAGCTTCACCGAGCATCAGTAATTCAGCCGCTTTGTGATAACCCGCCATTTGTACCAGAGTTTGCGATGAACCGGCCTCGGGCACCAGCGCCAGGTTGATAAAGGGCAGGCTGAATTTGGCGGCGGGGTCGGCGTAGACAAAATCACAGTGGGCGAGCAGGGTGGTGCCGACGCCGATGGCCAGTCCGTCGACGGCGGCGACTATCGGCACGGTGGTTTCGGCCAGTGTTAAGAGGAAGTCGGCGGTGGCCGAGTCGCTGCCGGTATCGGGATTGTCGAGGAAGTCATTGAGGTCGTTGCCGGCGGTGAAATCGCCACCCGCGCCGGTAATCACAAGTACCCGCAGTTCGGGGTCGGTATCGGCCTGGCGGATGAGGTCGCTAATGGCGGCGTACATATCCCGTGTCAGGGCATTTTTTTTATCGGGCCCAGGGCATTTTTTTTATCGGGCCGATTCAGGGTAATGGTGCCAATGCCACGCTTGCGGCTGATCAGTGTCGCGCTGCTGTTATCCATTTTGGCTGTCCGCTTATTTTTTATCGTTAGAGAGCAATGATTGAGGCGGGTTTGCGAGCCCCAAGGTTATTGGTCGAGAATGGCCAGGCGCAAATACTTAAACAGTTTACGGCTCGCCGCCGGGCCCTTGTTCTGCTCGCGCTCTTTGCTGGCCTGGCGAATCAGTTGGCGCAAATGCTGGCGCTCGAGCTCGGGGTGTTGTTCGAGAATATTCGTTAAGGCCTCGTTGTTGCCGTCGATCAGTTCATCGCGGAGTTTTTCAAGGCGTTGAAACTGCAGGCGAAAGGTGCGGCTATTTTCATCGAAAGAGGCTAGCACTTCGGCAATTTTTTCGTGGTCTTCGCTGCGCATCAGTTTACCGACATACTGCATTTGCCGCCGCTTGCCCTCGCGGTTCTTCAGAGTGGCGGCCAGCTCGAGGGCTTCGCGCAATATTGGGCTGATGGGCACCTTGGCAAACTGTTTCGCGGGCAGGGCGAGCATCGCCTCGCCGGTTTTTTGCAGGGCCGTCATCTCCCGCTTGCGGGAAGACTTGCTGATAAATTCCGGCTCATTACCTTCACTATCAGCGTCGGCTGTGGTGGTTTCCGCATCGCTGGGGCGAGGAGCTTTGTTGGTTTTTTTCGACATAGTAGGGCTGCAAAAAGGATTTGTTAATAAAGTACTGGCGAGGGTTTAAAGATAAAACTCTTTATCAATAAAACCTTCTATAGATAAAAGAGTGTCGCCAGGCCAAGGAAAGAGAGAAAGCCGACCACGTCGGTCACGGTGGTCAGCATAACACTGCCGGCGAGGGCGGGATCGATGCGAATCGATTTTAAAAATACCGGTAACAGCGCACCAGCCAGTGCGGCGGTGAGTAGATTAATCACCATCGCGGCGCCAATAATCACGCCTATCATCGGTGCTTCGAACCACCAGGCGGCAAAGCTGCCGATCACCGCGGCCCAGAGCATGGCGTTGAGGGCCCCGGTGAGCACTTCTTTGTTGACCAGCCAGCGCAAATTATTGCGGTTGATCTGGCCGAGGGCCATGCCCCGGATCACCACGGTCAAGGTCTGGCTGCCGGCGACGCCACCCATGCTGGCGACGATGGGCATCAATATGGCCAGCGCCACCACTTGTTCGATGGTGCCCTGAAATAGACTGATGACGGCCGAGGCGAGCACGGCGGTAAAGAGGTTAATGCCCAGCCACACTGCACGGCGGGGGGCCGAGCGCCGCACCGAGGAAAAGGTTTCCTCTTCATCGCTGAGGCCAGCCATGCCCAGCAACGAATGCTCGGCATCGTCGATAATCACGTCGACCACATCATCGATGGTAATACGGCCAAGCAGCTGGCCCTCTGCATTCACCACTGGCGCCGATACCCAGTCGTGGCGCTCGAACAGGTGGGTGACGTGTGAGGCCTCCATGGTCGCGGCAATGCCCTGAATATGGGTGTTCATAATCTCGCGCACGGTGGTACTGGGGCTGGCGGTGACCAGTTTGCTCAGGCTCAGAGTGCCGAGAAACATATCGCGCCGATTGACCACGAAGATGCTATCGGTGATTTCGGGTAGCTCGTTGTGGCGGCGCAAATAGCGCAGTACGGCGTCGATGGTTAGATCTGGGCGCACGGTAATGGTGTCGGTGTTCATCAGACCACCGGCACTGTCCTCGTCGTAGGTGAGGACGGTCTCGACCCGCTGGCGATCCTGCGCGCCCATGGTTTGTAGCACCTTGGGGATCAGATGATCGGGCAGCTGCTGCAGAATATCGGCGACATCATCGGGGTCGAGGCCGGCCACCAGTGTGGCCATTTGCTCGCTGTTCATGCGCAGCAGAAACTCCTGCTGCAGGTCTTCACTGAGCTCGCCCAGCACCTCGCCTGCAACCTCGTCATCGACCAGTTCCCAGAGCAGGCGTCGCACCCGGCTGGGGGCGGACTCGATGTAGTGGGCAATATCCGCCGGCGTCATATTGTTGATCATATGACGCATCTGGTGGAGGCTGGTGGGGTCGACGATATCCTTGGACAGCAGTGCCAGCAGAGAGAGCCGGTCGGTATTGTGATTGGCCTGCATGCGGGCTTGAACTCCTGTCGAGGGGAGGGCGAAGTGGTTTTTTTAATCAGCGGTTAGTGTACGCAGAGGGCGTCGGGATTTACAGGGAAAGGCGCTCACTCTGAGCGAGGTCGTGCAAAAGGAAGGGGATTAAACGGGCTTGCTACTGGCCCTCGCCAAAATAATCGGCGAGTAAGTCTTTGACCTGCACATGGGCGTTCATTTCGTCGTCGCCGTCGAATTCAAAATTGAGCACCGTGCCCTGGCCGGCCGCTAGCAACATCAATGACATCACGCTTTTCGAGTCGATCAACTTGCCGTCGTGGCCGGTTTTAATGGTGCAGGCGAAATGATTGCAGGTGGTGGCCAGTTTGGCGGCGGCCCGCGCGTGCAGGCCGAGGCGGTTGATAATTTCAAGTTCGTCTTTAATCATGGGCTAATAAATGCCACGGCGATGCCCGGCCTGTCAAGTTTGGTGGCTGATTTTCTGCTGGGGCTTGTGGCTGTGGCAAGGGCCCTAGCTGTCCTGTTCGCGGTGCTGGATGTGGATATTGCCAAACTGGGGGCGGAATTGTTCGGCGAGTTGGTTGCAGATATACACCGAGCGATGCTGGCCGCCGGTGCAGCCAATGGCGATGGTTAAATAGCTGCGATTGGTGGCCAGGAAGCGCGGAATCCAACGCGTCAGAAAACCGTTGAGATCGGCGAGCATGGCGGCGACGTCGATTTGCGAGTCGAGAAATTCGATTACCGGTTGGTCGCCACCGTTGAAGGCGCGCAGCTCGGTTTTCCAGTAGGGGTTGGGCAGGCAGCGTACATCGAAGACGAAATCGGCATCGCTGGGCACGCCGTGCTTAAAGGCGAAAGATTGAAATATCACCGCCATATCGCTGCCTTTTTCCGGCGCAATCTGCCTTTTGATCAGATCACGCAACTGGTGCAGGGTCATATTGCTGGTGTCGATATGGCGACTGGCGATGGAGGCGATGGGATCGAGTAACTCGCGCTCGAGGGCAATCGCCTGCTTCAGGTCAACCGTCGGCGAGCTCAACGGGTGCCGGCGGCGGGTCTCGCTGAAGCGGCGGATCAGGCTCGGTGTGCGTGCATCGAGAAACAGGACTTCGCAATGAATGCCGGATTCGCTCAGCTTGTCGAGAATATCGGGCAGTTGTTCCAGTTTGCCGAGCAGATTGCGAGCGTCGATGCCGACGGCAATTTTCAGTGCCTCCTGTTCGCGGTGTTGGCGTATCTGCTCCAGTAAATTGACCAGCATACTGGCGGGCAAATTGTCGATGCAGGTATAACCGACATCTTCGAGGACGTGTAGCGCAGTGCTTTTGCCCGAGCCCGAGCGGCCGCTAATGACAATCAGGCGGGTGTCACCCTGGCTTGCCGTTGGCTCTGCAGGGCGGCTCATGCTAGTGGGCGCTAGTGGCTATTTGATAGAGGGTGTCGCTATTGGAACAGCTGCGCAGTTGTTGGCGTACGTCGCTGGATTGCAGTAATTCGGCGATGCTAGAGAGGGTTTGTAGGTGTTCGTCATTCTGTTCGTCGGGGACTACCAGGGCGAAAATCAAATCGACGGGGGCGCTGTCAATAGCGTCAAAATCAACAGCCCTGTCGAGCTTCAGCAGGATGCCGGTGATGCGCGGGCAGCCGCTGAGGCGGCAGTGGGGCACGGCGATACCCTCGCCAATGCCCGTGCTGCCCAGTCGCTCTCGGCTAATTAGCTCATGATAGAGCTGGTTGGCATCGACAAAATCGGTGTGATCGGAAAAAAAGTCGGCAATAAACTCCAGTACCCGCTTTTTACTGTCACCGGGTACGTCACAACAGGTTCTGTCGAGAGAGAGGACGTCTGTAATCTTCATGAAAAACAGTTCATAGGAAATAATTCACGGGGTATGAGTGATGGGCAGTACTTAACGCCCTCTGAGTTTCTCTTTGCGCTTGATCAACTGGCGGTCGAGCTTGTCGGCGAGACCGTCGATGGCGGCGTAAAGATCGTCGTTTTCACAGTGGGCGAAGAGTTCGCTACCGCTGGCATGAATGGTGGCCTCGGCTTTCTGCACCAGTTTTTCGACTGAGAGGATGACCGAGACACTGGTTATTTTGTCATTGTGGTGTTCAAGCCGCGTGAGTTTGCTGGTGACATAGTCGTGAATAGCGTCGGTAATGTCGAGATGGTGTCCGCTAATGTTGAGTTGCATACTCTGCTCCTTCTGCAGGGATTAGTGACGACAAACTAGAGGCTCTGTTTGAAGCGTTTGCGGTCACTGGATGAGGGAATGTTAAGACTTTCCCGGTATTTGGCAACGGTGCGACGGGCCACTTGAATGCCTTCATCTTGCAGCAGCGTGGCGAGCTTACTGTCGCTAAGTGGTTTGCTGGTGGGCTCGTCGGCGATCATGCGTTTGAGCATAGCGCGAATCGCCGTTGATGAGCACTCCCCACCGGCCGCAGTGCTGACGTGGCTGGAAAAGAAGTACTTCAATTCGAAAATGCCGCGCGGTGTGTCGAGGTATTTTTGTGTGGTGACGCGGGAGATGGTCGATTCGTGCAATTCGAGTTGCTCGGCGACATCGGCCAGCACCAGAGGTTTCATGGCCTCGGGGCCCCTTTCGAGAAATTCCTGTTGCATCTCGACAATACAGCGGCTGACGCGCAGCAGGGTGTCGTTGCGGCTTTCGAGGCTGCGCAAAAACCAGCGAGCCTCCTGCAGGTTATCGCGCAGGAAGGTGTTGTCTTTGCTGTTGTCGGCGCGCTGTACCAGGCCGGCGTACTCTTTGTTGATGCACAGGCGCGGGGCGATGTCGCCATTCAGCGTCACTATCCAGAGGCCGTGGATTTTTTGCACGCTGGCGTCGGGCACCACATAGTCGGCATCACCGCTGTCAATGCATTCCCCGGGGCGCGGTGAGAGGCTTTGAATCAGTTGAATGGCGGCTTCGATGGCCGCCTGGTCGAGACCGCTCTTGCGGCACAGTAGTGGAAAGTTGCGTTCGGCGACCAGGCCGAGGTAGTGGGTGCTGAGCAGTTTGGCGTCATCGAGGGAGGGGGTTTCCGGGCTCAACTGATTAAGCTGGATTAACAGGCAATCGCTGAGGTCGATGGCGGCAACGCCGGGGGGGTCGAACTGTTGAATGCGGTGCAGTACGGCGAACACCTCCTCGAGTGCCAGACCCTCGTCAGTGTGTTGGGTCAGCGTGTCCTCGTCGCTTTGCGCATCGTCTTCGCCGTTAGCAAGCTGAGTGCTGGCAGTCGGGGTGTCGACAGCATCCGTAGGTGTCTCTACCAACGATTGCGCGAGGGGCTGCCAGATGTCTTCGACCGCTGTTTCGAGGAAGCCGTTGTCATCAATATTGTCGATCAGGGTGGTGGCAATCAGGCGGTCGAGATCTGACATGGGTGTCAGATTGAGCTGCCACAGCAGGTGATCCTGCAGCGATTCGGTAACGCTGTGATAGCTCTCAAAGTCCCGGTTGTCGCCACTTGGCGCTGCAGCGCTGGCGGTGGGTGCCGCAGGGTAGATGTCGTCCCACTGGGCGTCGACCGGTAGTTCGTTGGGAATCTCTTTGCTCCATTCGCCGGGGGTGTCACCGTTGTCGGCAATCTCATTGGCGAGCTGTTCGTTGGAGACTTCCTCCGGCTCGGCTTCGATTTCATCGGCCAGTTCGAGCAGGGGGTTGGCGTACAGGGTTTGCTGAATTTCAAGGTGCAAATCGAGGGATGAAAGCTGGAGTAACTTGATGGCCTGCTGGAGTTGCGGGGTCATCGACAGCTGTTGACCCATTCGTAGTTGCAAGCTTTGCTTCATGTAATCGTGTGGCCGTTTTTATTGAGTAATGACTAGAGTGTAGACCGAGTTTGAGCGGGGATCAATTGGCTAGCAAGTAATGTGCCGCTAGCTTGATGAGCGTCACTGCTTGCGTTAGTTTCTGCCCTCAATACCGGGGTGGTAGCGGGCGGTTTAGAGAGAAAAATCCTCGCCTAAATAGACGCGGCGGACATCGGGGTTAGAGAGGATGTCATCGGCATTGCCCTCGGCCATCACTCGCCCCTCGTTGACGATGTAGGCATGCTCGCAGATGTCGAGGGTTTCCCGGACATTGTGGTCGGTAATCAGCACGCCGATACCGCGCTCTTTGAGGTGGCAGATAATGCTTTTAATATCATTCACCGAAATGGGGTCGACGCCGGCAAAGGGCTCGTCGAGCAGCACAAAGGCCGGCTCCATCGCCAGCGCTCGGGCGATTTCCACACGTCGTCGTTCACCACCGGATAAGCTCATGCCCTGGCTGGTGCGAATATGGGTGATGTGGAATTCCTGTAATAACTCTTCCAGCTTGTCCTGGCGATGGTCGGCGGTGAGTTGGGGGCGGGTTTCGAGGATGGCCATAATATTTTTTTCCACCGACATGCGGCGAAAAACCGAGGCTTCCTGGGGCAAATAGCCGATGCCCCGGCGCGCACGCTGATGCATCGGCAGGTGGGTGATATCTTCGTCATCCACCAAAATGCGCCCGGCATCCTGTTTAACCAGGCCGACAATCATATAGAAACAGGTGGTTTTACCAGCGCCGTTGGGGCCGAGCAGGCCGACGATCTGGCCACTGGCGACACTCAGGGAGACATCGCTAACCACGGCGCGCTTTTTGTAACTTTTGGCCAGGTTCAGGGCTTGTAACTGGGCCATTAATCGTTGTCCTTTTGTGGGTCTGTCGCTGCCTGATTAGAACTTTGCTGGCTAGCGCTTGGCTGGTTTACAGCCTGAGGGCCGGGCGTCGGTTCGTCTGAGTCTGACTGCCCACTGGCTTGTGGTTCAAGCGGGGCTGCATCGCCGCCCTGTTCGTCTGGGGTCTGCTCATTGGTAGTCGGGTTATCTGCCGCTGGCTCACTTGCCGGTATCACCATATGCACCCGCTGTTGACTGCTGTCGCTGCCGCGAGCCACAACCAGCTCCGCTTTCAGGTCGTAATTAATGTGGTCACCTTTCAGCGTCGAGCCCTGCTGCTCAAGAATGGCGTTTTTGATCAGCGTGATGGTTTCGCGGTCGAGATAGTACTCAATGGTATTGGCGTGGGCATTGACCAGGCCATCCTCGATATTGGGCTGTTGCTGATAGTGGGCCGGCTTGCCGAGACAGATGATTTTATTGGCCTGACCGTCGGTGGAGTAGATGGTGACCTGGTCGGCCTCAATCAGCAGGCTGCCCTGTTTGATAATGACGGAGCCCTGATAGTCAGTGATGCCAGTTTTTTCGTTGATTTGTGCGCGGTCGGCTTCGACGGTAATGGTGGCCTGTCGATCCGCGGGCAGAGCGAGGGCGGGTGTGGTGCTGATAAGTGCGCCGAGCAGACAGAGTAGGCCTGACAGCGGCGGGAAAAATTTAATCGTTGGCATTGTGTCGGCCCTTGACCCGGGAGAGTATTTGATAAGTTTGTGCGGCAAAATCACCTTTGAAACCGGTGCCGTCAATCTTATGTCCCGGCGTTTTAAAGGTGATGTGTTGGTCGGTATCGGCTTGTTCGCGCTCGGGATAATAACTGAGAAAGGGGGTGGTGATTTCAGTTTTTTTGTCCGATTTTACGGGCCCCACCTGTTGCCAGGCATAGACCTCGCCGCGCATATTGATGCGCTGGCCGTTGTTGAGAATGACGCTTTCTGTGGCGCTCAGGTGCCAGGGCTGCTTGCCCTCTTCAGTGGCGTGGGCAAGCACCTGGGGCAGCGCCATCACAAAGCGATTCTGGGCCTGAAAGTACTCGCCCTCTGTCGAGGTCAGTAAAAATGCCGGGCGGCCCTGGGCGTTGAACTTGCGGGTCACGGTGTTCTTCATATAGCTATCGGCGCTGGACAGTGCCGACACGGGGGCTTGCTTTTTACCCATGAAGATTTCGGGTTGAGCATCCCAGAAAATAATAAAGGCTGCCAGCGCAACGACGAGGAGAGCGGCCAACAGGGCATTCTTTATCGATAGCACGGCTTAAAGACCCGGCATTAGAGAATCGTTGGTGCGCATATTATAGAAAGGGTTCAATGGCGGCTGTAAATTTGTCCTGAGCCTTGAGAATAAATTCGGCGGCTTCACGCACCGCGCCACGGCCACCGTCGCGGCTCGACTGCCAGCGGGCATGTTCGACCACGGTGGCGTTGGCGTTGGCCACGGTCATGCCCAGGCCGACGCGGCGAATGACCGCCAAATCGGGCAGGTCATCGCCCATGTAGGCAATTTCTTCGAGTTCGTAGGCACTGTCTGCAAGGAGTTCCTCAAGGGCGGTGAGTTTGTCTTCCCGACCCTGGATCACCTGGCTGATACCGAGTTCCTCGCTGCGTCGTGATAAGAGATTTGAGCTGCGCCCGGTAATAATCGCCACTTCAATGCCGGCCCCCTGCAGCAGTTTGATACCCAGGCCGTCCTGAATATTGAAGGCCTTCAGCTCGTCGCCACTGTTGCTGTAGTAAATACTGCCATCGGTGAGCACGCCGTCGACGTCGAGCACTAGCAGGCGGATTTTTTGCGCGGCGAGTTGGTTGTGGGCGAGGCTCATCGTTGGCTTCCGTTTGTGGTCATCGAATTAGATAACGCCGGCACGCAGTATATCGTGCATATGGAGCACGCCGAGGGGGTGGTGGCTTGCGTCTTCAACTACTAGGGCGGTAATTTTTTTGCTTTCCATAATATTCAGCGCCTGGGCGGCGAGGATGTTGGCGTCGATGGCATTGCCGCCGCGGGTCATCACCTCGGCGATGGTGGCACTATTAATATCGACCTGATTGTCGACCACGCGGCGCAAGTCGCCGTCGGTAAAGACGCCAATCAAGGTGTTTTGTGCATCGACAATGGTGGTTAAGCCAAAACCCTTGGCGGTCATTTCCAGCAGGGCATCTTTAAGCAGGGTGCTTTCATTGACGCGGGGCACCTCGTCGCCGCTGTGCATAATGTCGCAGACCCGCAACAGTAGCTTGCGGCCGAGTGCGCCGCCCGGGTGGGAGAAGGCGAAGTCTTCCGCGGTAAAGCCTCGGGCCTCGAGCAGGGCAATGGCCAGGGCGTCACCCATTACCAAGGTCACCGTGGTGCTGGTGGTGGGGGCGAGGTTGAGAGGGCAGGCTTCTTCTGCAACACTGACATCGAGGTTGACGTTGGCGGCTTCGGCTAACAGAGATTGCCGGTCGCCCGTCATGCTGATCAGGGGAATATCGAGCCGTTTAATGAGGGGTAGCAAGGTAACGATTTCTGCGGTGTTGCCTGAGTTGGAGATGGCGACGACCACATCGCCCCGGGTGATCATGCCCAGATCGCCGTGACTGGCTTCACCGGGGTGGACAAAGAAGGCGGGGGTGCCGGTGCTGGCCAGTGTCGAGGCAATTTTATTGCCAATATGGCCCGATTTGCCCATGCCGGTGACGATAATGCGGCCCTTGCAGCCCAGTAGTAATTGGCAGGCCTGAGTGAAGTCGCCATCAATACGCGCTGCCAGTGCTACAACGGCCTCGGCTTCGCGCTGAATAGTGCGCTGGGCTGAGGCCTTAAAGTCGAATTCACTCATCGAGGCAGTATCCTGATTGTGTCCTGTGGGCGGGAGTATAACGGTCGATTGCGCCAAGGTCAGCTGGTCGGCAGTAGAACGACGAAATACAGAACATAGAGGACGAGCATGGTGATACCAAACTTTCGCGAGAGGTGGACGGTCGCCGCTTTATCCTCATGCTTTCGTTGCCTAAAGTAATGCAGGGCGATGGAGCCGAGTAGTAACAGTGTCAGCACTGTGACGGACAGGTAGTCGCGATAAAACACGGCGCTGTCCAGCTGTAGGGGCGAAATAACGCCGGCAATGGGCATCACCGCGAGAAAGTTAAAAAGGTTGGAGCCAAAAATATTGCCGATGGCGATATCGTGATGGCCGCGCAGGGCGCTGGTCACCGAGGCGGACAGTTCGGGCAGGCTGGTGCCGATGGCAACCACGGTCAGGCCGATGACCAGCTCGCTAACACCCATTTCAGTGGCTGTGGTGACCGCCCCCCAGACCAGGATTTTAGAGCTCAGCAGCATCACCAGCAGGCCGAGGATAAACCACGTTGCGGCGGCGGCATTGGAGGAGGTAGCCATATTTTCCACCTCTGCTACCTCTGCCTCCTCTTCGGGGTCGGGGTGCTGCACCTTGTATTTTACGGTTACCCAAAGCAGCAGCGGGATGATGGCCAGCATTACCAGACTCTCGGTGCGACCCAGGCTTTGATCGTAGAGGCAGTAGCCCACTAGCGCGGTAACAAATAGGAGTACCGGGCCCTCCTGAAAAACCAGATGGCGGTGGGCGGGCAGGGGGGCAATTAATGCGGTGACGCCAAGCACCAGGCCGATATTAGCCAGATTGCTGCCCAGGGCATTACCGATGGCGAGCGTGCCGGAACCTTCCAGCGCGGCATTGATGGAGACGATAATCTCCGGTACGGAGGTGCCGATAGAGACGATGGTGAGGCCAATCACCATCGGTGCAATGCCATAATTTTTGGCGGCGCTGGCGGCACCCATCACGAAGCGGTCGGCGCCCCATACCAGGCCAATAAGGCCGGCAACGATTGCCATGTAGGCTAGCAGTAGCTCATTCATTGCGGATAGCTTGTCCTTTTTTACAGTGACTTAAGGTGCTTTTTTCGCGCTTAAAAACGCGGGTGTGCGCCGCCGTTCTGGCTCTGGACGCAAGTCGCAAAAGCAGGTCGGGGATGGTATAGTGCGCGGCCGAAAAAGTCAGTCAGTTTGCGACTTTTTCGGCCAGAGTATGGCACTTGTGCCGACGCAAGGGGTCTCTACTTTAATGCGGCGCGACGAGTGCGCAGACAAACAGGACGGGATGATGATGGTAGCGAGATTATTGACGACTAAATTTGCGGTGCTGGCGCTGTGTTGGACGGGTTTGCTCTTTGCGAGCCAGGTGCAGGCGGAATGTCAGGTGCTCGATGACGCGGCCGAGCCGGCGGCTCTGTCGCCCTATCAGCGTATAGAGGGGGTGACCAGCGATATTCTGATGCAGATCGATCGCCATCGAAAGGCGCTGGAAGGTAGTACCGAGGAGTCGGTCAAGCAACAGCAGTTTGTCTGCTTTATCACTCAGGTCAATAGCATTCTGGGTGATGTGGTCGACTTCGACTGGATTGCCCTCAAGGTTATGGGCGGCTACGGTAAGGTCGCCACTGACGAGCAACGACAGCAATTTGCCGAGGCTTTTCGCTCGGGGCTGGTCGATACCTATGGCCGCGGGTTGTTGGGTTACAGCAGCCAGAAAATCGTCCTGCTGCCCGGCGATGATGTCGGTGACAAGCGCAAGGTAACCGTGCGCCAGCAGATCGAGGCCGACGATGGCGTCTATCCCCTCTCTTACACCATGGGCTTGAAAGACGGGGAGTGGAAGGTGATCAATGTCGTTATCAATGGCATTAACTTGGGCAAAATCTTCAGAAAGCAATTTGCCCAGGCTTCGGAAAAAAGTGAGGGTGACATCGATGAGGTGATCGCCGGTTGGGACAGTGGAATAAATAACGGGTAAAGCATGGATATTGAAGAGATAAAGCGTTTACTGCAGGCCGTCCTGCTCGATTGTGACATCACGGTTGAGAGCGAAGGTTCCCACCTGAATGTCACCGTTGTCGGTGAAGTGTTTGCGGGCAAGCGTGCGGTGCAACGCCAGCAGCTGGTTTACGGCGCATTGAATGAGCAAATTGCCTCCGGTGCCGTGCACGCGGTAAATATGAAGCTCTGTACACCCGCCGAATGGCAGGCTATTTGATCTCTAAAGCACTGGTCTAAGCTGAACGCTGACCGATCAATCTCAAGTATTAGCAACATTAGGCCTCGGGCTAGCAGTGTAGACGCTGCTGTTCCCCTGGCTGGTATTGGCGGACATAACTATGGATAAACTGCTTATTTCCGGGGGCACGCCGCTCGCGGGTGAAATCCGAATATCCGGGGCGAAGAACTCAGCGCTACCCATTCTGGCGGCAACCTTGCTGGCCGATGCGCCGGTGACGGTGTCGAACCTGCCTCACCTGCATGACATTACCACCATGATCGAGCTACTCGGTTGCATGGGAGTGGGTGTTGTGCTGGATGAAAAGATGCGCGTCGAAGTCGATGCCAGCAGTTTGCACACTCGCACCGCGCCCTATGAACTGGTGAAAACCATGCGCGCCTCGATACTGGTGCTAGGGCCCTTGCTGAGCCGTTATGGTGAGGCGGAAGTGTCCTTTCCCGGTGGCTGTGCCATTGGTAGTCGACCGGTTGACCTGCATTTACACGGCCTGGAGTTGATGGGTGCCGATATCACCATCGAGGGGGGTTATATCAAGGCGAAGGTCGATGGCCGGCTGCAGGGCGCTCATATCTTTATGGACACGGTGTCGGTGGGTGCCACGGAAAACCTGATGATGGCGGCGAGTCTGGCGGAGGGCAAAACGGTGATTGAAAATGCCGCTCGCGAACCGGAGATCGTCGACCTGGCCAACTGCCTCAATGCTCTGGGCGCCGATGTACAGGGGGCGGGAGCCGATAGTATTACCATTAATGGTGTGCCAAAACTGTCCGGCGGCAGTTACAACATCATGCCCGATAGAATTGAAACCGGCACTTACCTGGCCGCCGCTGCGGCAACGCGGGGCAAGGTCAAGCTGCGCGATACCGATCCGCATATTCTCGAATCCGTCTTGCTTAAGCTGCAAGAGGCGGGCGCCAAAATCACCACCGGTGAGGACTGGATTGAACTCGATATGGAGGGTCGCCGACCCAAGCCCGTACAGTTGCGCACGGCTCCTTACCCCGGTTTCCCCACCGACATGCAAGCGCAGTTGACGGCGGTTAACGCGGTTGCCGACGGTGTTGGCATGGTCACCGAAACGATTTTTGAAAATCGCCTGATTCAAACCCACGAGCTTAACCGCATGGGCGCGCAGATTGTGCTCGAGGGCAATACGGCGATTGTCACCGGCGTTGAAAAGCTGGCCGGCGCGCCGGTGATGGCTTCGGACTTAAGAGCCTCGGCGAGTTTGGTGATTGCTGGTCTGGTGGCCGAGGGCGAAACGGTGGTCGATCGCATCTACCACATTGATCGCGGTTACGAATGCATCGAGGAAAAACTCCAGCTGCTGGGTGCCAATATTCGCCGCGTGCCGAATTAAGGCTGCGTCGTCCCAGTTTTGAGCTTATTCATTGAAGTGATAGAACTATCTTAAAGTGATTGAACTATGAGTCAATTGACGATCGCGCTCACCAAGGGGCGCATTCTTAAAGAAACCCTTCCATTGCTGGCCGACGTGGGCATTGTGCCCAGTGAAGACATCGCCAGTAGCCGCAAATTGATGTTTGCCACCAACCGCGAGGATATTCGCCTGCTGGTACTGCGCGGCACCGATGTGCCGACCTATGTGCAGTTCGGCGCCGCCGATCTTGGCATCGCCGGTAAAGACACCCTGCTGGAAAACGGTGACGATGGTTACTACGAGCCCATCGATCTGGGTATTTCCCGCTGCCGTTTAATGACGGCGGGTATGGTGGGAGCTGCCCCAGTGACAGGGCGTATTCGCGTGGCCACCAAGTACGTTAACGTGGCGCGGCGCTACTACGCTGAAAAAGGCCTGCAGGCTGACATTATCAAACTCTACGGAGCGATGGAGCTGGCGCCACTGATTGAGCTCTGCGATGAAATTGTCGATATCGTCGACACTGGCAATACCTTGAAGGCGAATGGCCTTGAGCCGCGCGAGTTGATTGATGTTGTTAGCTCGCGGCTGATCGTCAACAAGGGTGCGCTGAAAATCAAACACAAACTGATTCAGCCCTTGCTCGAGGGTTTCTCTGATTTAGTTGCCGCTCGGGCGCAAAGTGAAAGTGAGGCCGCCAGCGCGTGAGCGAACTCAAGCCGCTAATGCTGGATGCCGCTGATGAGAGTTTCAGTGGCCGGCTCGGTCAATTGCTCGCCTGGCAGCCAGAGTTTGAAGGTGACGTTGTCGCGGTCGTGGCTGAGATTATCGCCGCCGTGCGCAGCGAGGGCGACAAGGCGGTGCTCGACTACACGCGTCGCTTTGACCGCCGCGAGGTCGATGCTATTACAGAGCTGGAGATTAGCAGCGAGGCTTTGCAACAGGCGCTACTGAATTTGCCCGCAGATCAACGCGAGGCTCTTGAAATCGCTGCCGAACGTATCCGCAGTTACCACCAGCACCAGAAACAGGAATCCTGGCAGTACACTGAGGCCGACGGTACCGTGCTCGGTCAGAAAATCACCCCTTTGCAGCGCGTCGGTATTTATGTGCCCGGCGGCAAGGCGAGTTACCCCTCCTCGGTGCTGATGAATGCCCTGCCAGCGAAGGTTGCCGGCGTTGATGAAATTATTATGGTGGTGCCAGCTCCCGGTGGCGATTTGAACCCGGCGGTATTGGCCGCGGCTGCGATTGCCGGTGTCGACAGAGTCTTTACCGTCGGTGGTGCCCAGGCTGTTGCCGCGCTAGCCTACGGTACGCAAGCCATTCCCAAGGTCGACAAGGTGGTTGGCCCCGGCAATATTTATGTCGCCACCGCAAAAAAAGCCGTATTTGGTGAGGTCGGCCTAGATATGGTCGCCGGGCCCTCGGAAATTCTGGTGATTTGTGATGGCCAAACATCGCCCGACTGGATCGCCATGGATCTGTTTTCCCAGGCTGAGCACGACGAACAGGCCCAGTCGATTTTAATCAGCCCCGATGCGGATTTTCTGCAGGCGGTACAGGCCAGTATGGACAAGCTGTTGGCTGAGATGCCGAGGCGCGACATCATCAAGGCTTCAATTAATGGCCGTGGTGCGCTGATTAAAGTCGCCGATCTCGACGAGGCGGTGCGCATCTCCAATCGCATTGCCCCGGAGCATCTGGAATTATCCGTAGCTGACCCCGAGGCGATGCTCGCCGGTATTCGCCATGCGGGTGCGGTGTTTTTGGGCCGCCACACGCCGGAGGCCCTGGGCGATTACTGTGCCGGTCCCAACCACGTGTTGCCGACCTCGACCACGGCGCGTTTTTCATCGCCCCTGGGTGTTTACGATTTTCAAAAGCGCACCTCCTTAATTGCCTGCTCCCCAGAGGGTGCAGCAAAGCTGGCCGGCACGGCTGCCGTGCTGGCGCGCTGTGAATCCCTCGAGGCTCATGCGCGCTCCGCTGACTACCGACGCTAATTGCCGGGCTTTGCTCGGCACGTTAATCAAATAAATCAATTAATTAAGTGGTGAAACGATGACCCGGCGTCTGTGGAGCGATTTTGTCAGTGAGCTCGAACCCTATGTGCCGGGTGAGCAACCTCGCGTTGACAACCTGGTCAAGCTCAACACCAATGAAAACCCCTATGGCCCTTCGCCGCGGGTGGCCGAGGCGATAAAAGCCGAGCTGGGTGATGAGCTGCGCCTCTATCCACCGCCCAATGCGGATGCTCTAAAGCAGGCGATTGCCGATTATCACAGCGTTGCGGTGAATCAAGTTTTTGTCGGCAATGGCTCCGATGAGGTGCTGGCCCACGCCTTTAATGGCCTGTTTCGCCACGGCAAGCCCCTGCTATTTCCCGATATTACCTACAGTTTTTATCCGGTTTATTGCGGTTTGTACGGCATTGAAGAGTGCAAAATACCGCTCACCGATAGCTTTGAAATTGCCGTGGATGACTATCTTGTGCCCAATGGCGGGATTATCTTCCCCAATCCCAATGCGCCGACCGGGCGCCTGTTGTCCCTCGACAGCATCGCCTCGCTGCTGCGTCGCAACCCGGATTCCGTGGTGTGTGTGGACGAGGCCTATATCGATTTTGGTGGCGATAGCGCCATTGCCCTGGTCGAAGAGTTTGATAATTTGCTGGTGATTCAAACGCTGTCGAAGTCGCGCTCGCTAGCGGGGCTGAGGCTGGGTTATGCGATTGGCCACCCGGAGCTGATTGAAGCCCTAGAGCGTATTAAAAATAGCTTTAACTCCTATCCGGTGAGTCGTCTGGCCATTGCTGGGGGTGTCGCCGCTTTTGCCGATGAAGCGTATTTTAGAGAAACCTGCGAGGCGGTGATCGCGAGTCGCGTGGTGCTGGTTGAAGCCCTGGAAAAGCTCGGTTTTGAGGTGATCCCCTCCGCCGCAAACTTTGCGCTGGCACGCCATCCCGGCTATAGCGGCGAACAACTTATGGCGGCCCTGCGTGAGCGCAAGATTATTGTGCGTCACTTTGGCGCTGTGCGTATCGAAGAGTTTTTGCGTATCACTGTCGGTACGCCCCAGCAAATTGCCTTGCTGCTGGCGGCACTGGAAGACATTCTTGGCTGAAATCGCCTGAGCGGGCTTGTGTCTAACTTTCTGGGCGAATGCCGGCGATGGCCTTAATCGTCATCCAGATGTCTTTGCGGATAATCCGTAGCTCGATGGGGTCGCCCGGTGTTAGGTCGGCAATCAGGTTGATTTCGCTGGAGCCGTCACTGACCGCCTGACCGTTAATGTGGGTAATGATGTCACCGGGTTGCAGGCCGCTGTTATAGGCCGGGCCGTGGATGGGTACGGCGGTGATCATCAATGCCGAGGGGCTTGCCAGTTCCAGTTGGGCGGCGATTCGAGGGGCCAGGGGCTGCACTTCGACACCCAGCCAGCCGCGAATGACGCGCCCGTGAGTGATGATGTCATCCAGTACTTTGATCGCCATATCGCTGGGAATGGCAAAGCCAATGCCGACAAATGAGGTTTCGTTCAGCGTTGCCGAGTTGATGCCCACCATGTTGCCGTAGGCGTCGATCAGTGCGCCGCCGGAGTTGCCGGGGTTGATGGCGGCATCCGTCTGCAGATAGTTTTCGTAGCGATTGAGGCTCAGGCCACTGCGCCCGGTAGCACTAATAATGCCCTGAGAAACTGACTGGCCGATGCCAAAGGGGTTGCCGATGGCCAGCACAATGTCGCCGACTTCTGACTTTGCCTCGCTGCTGTCGTTGGCGCGGGGTATGGCCGTGAGCTGGTCGAGATCAATTTTGAGTACCGCAAGGTCGGAATCTACGTCGGTGCCGATAACCGTGGCCACAGCCTCGCGGCCATCGTAGAGTAGGGCGACGATCTGTTGGGCATTCTCGACGACGTGATTGTTGGTGAGAATAAAGCCGCGCTCGTCGACAATCACCCCGGAGCCGAGGGAAGACTCCATGCGTTGCTTTTGCGGCATATTGCTGCCGCCGCTAAAGCGCAGAAAAACCGGGTCGTTAGCCAGGGGGTGGCTGAAGCGGTTGCGGGTATAAATGTTGACCACCGAGGGTGCGGCCCTGCGCACAGCTGCGGCGTAGGAGGTCACCAAATCCGTCGTGGCTTGTGGAGCGATGGTTTGCGAAACGCTATTTTGCGGTGCAGAGGCATCGTTGCCAATAAATTGCGGAAAGAAAGCAGTGACGACAGCCGCGATGATAAGACCAAATAGGGCTGGCCAGCCGAAATATCGTAATAGTCGCAAGGTCTAAGATCCGCAGATAGTTTTTTAATTGTTGGTGGTATTATGGCACACCTCGGAAGGCCCCTGCCCGCGATCATTGGCAGCAGGCACGAAACAGTTACCAGGCCCCGGTGCAGCGTACAATGGGGTCCAAAATTCAGTCATTAGCAACTAGGAGAGTGAAAATATGAGTGGTCTTGTTAAACCCCATGGCAGTGATGTCTTACTACCGCTATTGTTGGCAGGCGAAGCGCTGACAACGGCGCAGGCGCGGGCGAAAACCCTGCCCAAAGTGATCTTGGCCTCCCGTGAAGTGGGCGACCTGATTATGCTCGGCATCGGCGGTTTTACCCCACTCGACGGTTTTATGGGCAAGGCAGACTGGCAGGGCGTTTGCGACAATATGCACATGGCCAACGGTTTATTTTGGCCGATTCCCATTACATTATCGGTCGGTCAGGCCCAGGCCGATGAGCTGGAGCTGGGCGCTGAAGTGGCGCTGGTCGACGGTGAAACAGACGAAGTGATGGGTGTGTTGACCCTCTCTGAAAAATATAGCATTGATAAAGCCCACGAGTGCCAGCAGGTGTTTACCACCACCGACCCAGATCATCCCGGTGTCGCCATGGTGATGAATCAGGGCGATGTCAATCTAGCGGGCAAGGTTGCGGTTTTCTCCCAGGGCGATTTCCCCACTAAATACGATGGGGTCTATATGACGCCGACGCAAACTCGCGAACTGTTTGAGGCCAAAGGCTGGTCGACCATTGCCGCCTTCCAAACGCGTAATCCAATGCATCGCTCCCACGAATATCTGGCGAAAATTGCCATCGAAATTTGCGATGGCGTGATGGTTCACTCGCTGTTGGGTAAATTGAAGCCGGGGGATATTCCCGCCGAAGTGCGTCAGGAAGCGATCGGCACTTTGCTCGACGAGTACTTTGTTGACAATACCGTGGTGCAGTCGGGCTATCCCCTGGATATGCGCTATGCTGGCCCCCGCGAAGCGCTATTGCACGCTTTGTTCCGTCAAAACTACGGTTGCAGCCATTTGATTGTCGGTCGCGACCATGCCGGTGTTGGCGATTACTACGGGCCTTTTGACGCCCACCACATCTTCGATGAAATCCCCAAAGATGCGATGGAAACCGTGCCGCTGAAAATCGACTGGACCTTCTGGTGCAATCGCTGCGATACCATGGCTTCAATGCGCACCTGTCCCCACGGTGCCGATGATCGCGTGCTGGTTTCTGGCACCAAGTTGCGTAAGGCGCTGTCGGAAGGTGGTGAGGTTGAGGCCAATTTCTCGCGACCCGAAGTACTGGAGATTTTGCGTCAGTACTATGCCGGTTTGAGCGATGAGGACAATGTCGAGGTTAAGTTGTCGGGTCACTCCGCGACGTAATACCTTATCAAGACATTAAAAAAGCCGGGTCATTAGCCCGGCTTTTTTAATGTCGCGAATTTGATCGCTCGCTAGGGTTAGGCGACCTTGGTCGTGGGATCGTCTTCTTCGCTGCTGTTGTCGCTCTCGGTGGGCTCTTCTGCAGGTTGAGTTTCCGTTGCCTGGGCTTTATTTTTCTCCAGACCATAGCTTTCGTCGAGCACACCGTTAATATCGGGGGTGTAGTCTTTCGGTGGCTGCGGGCTATCGATGGTGCTGTCATCGACGGCGTGGGCAAGACCGAGGTTGCCGGAGCCGGCTTCGAGTAGCTTGTTGCTGATTTCGGGGTTGGTGAGTGTCATGGCGCTGGCAGCGAGATGCTGATGCACTTCTTTATAGCTGTGAGTCAGATTATTGACCAGCTCGGAGGTGGTAATGAAATGCTCGGTCACCTGGTGTTGATAGGTTTTTAGCTCATCGTCTTTCTTGCGCAACTCATCGGTCAGTGTGCGGCGTTGCTTGGTGGCGCCGGAGAGAGTGCGACCGGCGATAATGCCGATGACGAGGCCGACGGCAAGGCTGGCCAATGCAATAGTGAGGGGATCTGTGGGCACGTGGGTACTTCCTTATGTGGATTTCAATGGGTGGGGATTCTATATTGAACTGCCTGCTGGTTGAATAGCTGGATGATGAATATTTATCATCCCCTGGTTGGAGCGAGTCGTTGATACTTCATTCAATAAATGCATAGCGCGAGAGTCGAAAATAATGAGTCAAAAAACACAAGTCACCCTGGCGGGCGCGGCGGGTCAAATTGAGGCTCTGCTTGAAGAGGGTCATGTTGATGGGCCATTCAGTGCCCAGGGCTATGTGGCGGTTATCTGCCACCCCCACCCGCTGTACGGCGGCACCATGGATAATAAAGTGGTGTCGACACTGGCGCGAATTTATCGCGAGCTGGGCATCACCTCGCTGCGCTTTAATTTTCGCGGCGTGGGCGCCAGTGAGGGCGAGCACGACGAGGCGCGGGGCGAAGTGGATGATTTGTGTCTTGTCAGTGAGTGGCTGTTGCAGCAGTACCCGGGGAGTCGCTTATTACTGGCGGGCTTTTCTTTTGGCACGGCGGTTGTTGCGGCTGCCAGCGAGCGCATGACAGTGGCACAGATGATTCTGATTGCACCGCCGGCCATGCGCTATCGCTATGCACCGCACGGAGAGTTTGCCTGCCCGGTAACACTGGTGCTCGGTGGGCAGGATGAGCTGGTGGAGTTAGATGCGGTGCTTACCTGGCAGGAGTCCCTCGAGTCTCCTGTAGAGACGATAGTGATTCCCGAGGCGAGTCACTTCTTCCATGGCCAGCTGAACAGTCTGCGCGAAAAGCTCGGTGAGCAACTGAGTGCCTTCTTAACGCAGGCCTAGCAGGTTGTTGAAATTCGCTGAGCCTAGCCAGATACAAGGCAAAACCAGGCGAAAAAGCGGAGTTTACTCGTGTAAATGAGCACTTTGAGCTTGGTTTTAACGCCGTAGTTGGCCGGGTCAGTAGAATTTCGACAGCCTGCTAGGGTGGTGGCGCGGCGCTTGCGCAGGGTGTGCGGCGCGAGTAGAGTGGCCGCCCTGAATAGCCAGGCCCCGTGCTCATGTCTCCATTAATTACAGTTAGTGCTTAATCGATGTCTTCTCCCTTACAGCGTTATGAGAAAGATTTACTGCAGGACGGTTTTGTTGTCGACGCGGCGCAGCGTCTCGCCGTGGAAAAACTGCAGTCTGTTTACGAGCAGTTAATAGCGGCAAGCGAGGTGAAGCTCGGGCTGTTTGATCGCCTGCGGGGGCGACAACCGCATTCTTATGCGTCCGTTAAGGGTCTGTATTTCTGGGGTGGCGTAGGCCGGGGTAAAACCTACTTGATGGACAACTTTTACGAGAGCCTGCCCTTTGAGCAAAAAATGCGCGTGCACTTCCACCGTTTTATGCGCCGGGTGCACCGTGATCTGACGAAGTACGGTGGCGTGAAGAACCCTCTGGAGAAGGTCGCGGCAGGTATCGCCAAAGATGCACGGGTGATTTGCTTTGACGAATTTTTCGTTGCCGATATCACCGATGCAATGATCCTGGGTGGCTTAATGGAGCTACTCTTTGCGCGGGGCGTCACCTTAATCGCCACATCGAATATTGTTCCCGACAAGCTCTACACTAATGGCCTGCAGCGCCAGCGTTTTTTGCCGGCGATTGCCCTGGTTCAGCAGCACTGCGAAGTGGTGAATGTCGATAGCGGCACGGATTACCGCCTGCGCGCCCTAGAGCAGGCCGAGCTCTACCACTCGCCGCTGGACGAACAGGCGGAGGTCTCGCTGCACGCGACCTTTGATAGTTTGGTGCCGGCGCGGGATGAGTTGCGTGAAAACGTCGCGCTGGAAGTGGAGGGGCGAGACATCCCCTGTCGCTTTGTCGCCGAGGATGTGGCCTGGTTTGACTTCATGGCCCTGTGCGATGGGCCGCGCAGTCAGAATGATTACATTGAGCTGGCGCGCGAGTTTCACGCCGTGCTGATTAGTGATATGCCACAGCTGGGTCGCGATAGCGAGGATCAGGCGCGCCGCTTTATCAGCCTGGTGGATGAGTTTTACGATCGCAATGTAAAGCTGGCGATGTCGGTCGCAGTACCCCTCGAGGCTTTATACAGTGGCGGTAATTTGTCCTTCGAATTCGAGCGTACCCTGAGCCGTTTACTGGAAATGCAATCCCATGATTATCTGGCCCGAGCCCACCAGCCCTGAGGTCGGTAAAAGCTAAGTGAGGTTTCTCTCATAAACACGCAATCTCTGCTTGAACTTCCTCGCGCGCATCGGTAGAATTCGCGCTCTTTTCTGGGAGCCACCTGATTTCAGGTAACGATTCAATGAAAACATTTAGCGCCAAGCCCGAAACAGTTCAGCACGATTGGTATGTCGTCGACGCCGCCGATAAAACTCTTGGCCGACTAGCCAGTGACATTGCGACGCGCTTGCGCGGCAAGCACAAGCCTGAATATACCCCCCACGTTGATACGGGCGATTACATCGTTGTCGTCAATGCCGAGAAGGTGCGTGTGACGGGTAAAAAAGCAACGAACAAGATGTATTACCACCACACAGGTTTCCCCGGTGGTATCAAGTCAATTAGCTTCGAAAAGCTGGTCGACAAGGCACCGACGCGTGCACTTGAGAAGGCGGTAAAGGGCATGTTGCCCAAGGGGCCGCTGGGTCGGGCCATGTACAGCAAGTTGAAAGTGTACGCCGGGGATGCCCATCCTCACGCCGCACAACAACCGCAAGCACTGAATATTTAACGGGACGCATGACAATGGCTGAAACTTATTACGGTACAGGTCGACGCAAGACGTCGGCGGCTCGAGTCTTTATTACTAGTGGTAGCGGTAATGTAACGGTAAACAACCGCACGCTTGAGCAGTATTTTGGTCGCGAAGTGGCGCGTATGATCGTACGCCAGCCGCTGGAGCTGGTCGAAGCAGTCGATAAATTCGACCTTAAAATCACCGTAAGCGGTGGTGGTAGTTTTGGTCAGGCCGGTGCGATTCGCCACGGTTTGTCACGTGCGCTGCTGGCTTATGACGAAACTCTACGATCGCCACTGCGTCAGGCCGGGTTTTTGACTCGAGATGCCAGAGCGGTTGAGCGTAAGAAAGTCGGTCTACACAAAGCACGTAAGCGTCCACAGTTCTCGAAGCGTTAATTACTGGTCGTTTCGTAAAAAAGCCCAACTTTATGTTGGGTTTTTTTTGTTCTAAAACATAGGCTTGGCTGGTTTGCCGCTGCTCTCAGCTTGTAAACCCCCATGCTTTTCATTACTATTACTCGCCTTTTTTACCTGTGCGCGGGTATAGGTTTCATCTGCTGCAATTAATGCAGCCAATCTTTATTTTTCTGCCTTTTAAGGGGAGCTCATATGAGCAATGAGGGTGTCAATCAGGGGCGTCGCCGCTTTCTGACTGCAACGACCTGTGCCGTTGGCGCGGTGGGTGCAGCAGGAGCAGTGGTGCCATTCGTCGGTTCCTGGTTTCCAAGTGCAAAAGCGAAAGCGGCCGGAGCGCCGGTACGCATCAATATTAGTCGCATCGAGCCGGGCCAGATGGTCGTCGAAGAGTGGCGCGGGCAGCCGGTCTATATTGTGCGCCGCACCCAGGAAGCGCTCGATTCGCTGGCTAAATTGACCGATCAATTGCGCGACCCCGAATCCCAGAAATCGGATCAACCCACCTATGTCGACCCGGTTAACCGCGCGTCTAACGCTGAATACCTGATTTTAGTGGGTCTTTGTACCCATCTCGGTTGTGCACCTATGTACCGCCCTGAAGTCGGTGCTTCCGATCTGAGTACTAAAGATAGTGAGTGGTTGGGCGGCTTTTTCTGCCCTTGCCACGGTTCCAAGTTCGATCTTGCAGGGCGTGTTTACCAAGGTGTTCCCGCTCCCCTCAATCTTAAAGTACCGCCCTACAACTACGAAAATGAGAATGTTGTGGTGATCGGTATCGACGAGGAGAAGGCATAATGAAATTGATCATGTTTCTGTGGGGCTGGCTAGATGAGCGTCTGCCGGTTCAGCGTGCCTGGGACACCCATATGGGTAAGTACTACGCACCGAAGAACTTTAACTTCTGGTACTTTTTTGGGGTTCTGTCTCTGTTGGTGCTGGTTAATCAGCTGCTGACGGGCATTTGGTTGACGATGAGCTTTGAACCCTCGTCTGAGGGCGCTTTTGCCTCGGTCGAATACATTATGCGCGATGTCGATTACGGCTGGATTCTGCGCTATATGCACTCTACGGGTGCCTCGGCCTTCTTTATTGTTATCTATCTGCACATGTTTCGCGGCTTGCTCTACGGCTCTTATAAGGCGCCTCGTGAGCTGGTGTGGCTGTTTGGCATGGCGATTTATCTGGCGCTAATGGCCGAAGCCTTTTTGGGCTACGTACTACCCTGGGGGCAAATGTCCTATTGGGGAGCCCAGGTCATTATTTCCCTGTTTGGCGCCATTCCCTACATTGGTGATGCCATTGTCGAGTGGGTGCGCGGTGATTACCTGATTTCAGGCATTACGCTGAATCGCTTCTTCGCCTTGCACGTGGTGGCTGTGCCCATCGTGCTGCTCGGTCTGGTGGTCTTGCACCTCTTGGCTTTGCACGAAGTGGGTTCCAACAACCCCGACGGTATTGAAATTAAGAAAAACAAAGATGAGAATGGCATACCCCTCGATGGTATTCCCTTCCACCCCTACTACACGGTGCACGATCTGGTGCCGATCGTGGTGTTCATCTTTATTTTCTGCTTCATTCTGTTCTTTATGCCAGAAATGGGCGGCTACTTTATTGAGCACGCTAACTTTGAGATTGCCAACCCGCTGAAAACCCCTGAGCACATTGCACCGGTCTGGTATTTTACGCCTTACTATTCGATGTTGCGTGCGGTGCCCGATAAGTTTATGGGCTTCCTGGTGATGGCAGCAGCCGTGGCGATTCTGTTTATTTTGCCCTGGCTCGATCGCAGCCCGGTGAAGTCGATTCGCTACAAGGGCAATGCCAGTCGTGTTGCTATCGTGCTGTTCGCTGCGGTCTTTGTCATCCTCGGCATATTGGGTATGAAGGCACCGACACCTGCGCGCACAATGCTGGCGCAGATCTGTACGGTGATCTACTTCCTCTACTTCCTGGCGATGCCGGTTTGGACCAAACTGGAAAAAACCAAACCCGAGCCTGTCAGAGTGACGATGGATGGCGGCATGGGTTTCTGGCGCGCACTGGGTGTCTTGTTCCTGATTATTGGCCTGGTGGTTATTCCGCTCAAGGCGGTGGGTTCTTCGTCGAATTTTGATTGCGGCACTATTCACTGCGATCAGTTCGAAGCTGATCCAGAGGATAAGGAGTCACTGCAAAATGGCGCCAAACTCTTTGTTAACTACTGCATGGGTTGTCACTCAGCCAAGTATCAGCGCTGGGAGCGTGCCGCGGATGATCTGGGTATTCCCCACGGCATGATGATGGATAACCTGGTGTTCTCCGGTCAGAAAATCGGTGGTTTGATGGGTATCTCCATGTCGGAGCATTCGGCTAAAGCCTGGTTCGGAGCCGTGCCTCCCGATTTGACCTTGGTCACCCGGGCGCGCTCAGCGAAGTGGGTTCATACTTATCTGCGTAATTTTTATGCCGATAGCAGTCGCCCGGTTGGCATCAATAATAAAGTCTTTAAAGATGTGGGCATGCCCCACGCGCTGCTGGACTTACAGGGGCTGCAAGGTTGTGCCCCCGGCCCGATGCTGGCGGCCAATGGTGGTATTAAAGTTGACCCGCTGACCAGTGAGCCTCTGCTCGACGATCCCTGCGGTTCCTATGAGTTACTTATTGAAGGCAGTTTGTCGCCCGAAGAATTCGATGGCGAAGTCTATGATCTGGTGAATTTCATGGCTTATATGGCCAACCCGGTGGTGACGGAGAGCAAGCGCCTTGGCGTTTATGTACTCTTATTCCTCGCCTTTTTGCTGATCTGGGTATGGTTGTTGAACCGTGAATACTGGAAAGATATTCATTGATAACTGCGCTGTGTAAGCACGTTTTTTTCTATCCTACGAGGTCCTTGTAATGGGTGTTGTTTCAAAGCGAACGTCGATGACATTTTTTTCTGATCCGGCAAGTCATTATTGCCATAGAATCAGAATTGTTCTCGCCGAAAAAGGTGTTACCGTCGACATAGAAGAAGTCGATCCTAACGCTATTCCCGAGGAGTTGGCTGAACTCAACCCCTACGGCTCCGTGCCCACGCTCGTCGACAGGGATTTGTCGCTGTACGAATCCAAGGTGATGATGGAATACCTCGATGAGCGTTTTCCCCATCCCCCTCTGTTGCCGGTCTATCCCGTAGCGCGGGCGCTGAGTCGACAGTACATGCACCGCATTGAGAAAGACTGGTGTGAAAAGGTCGATGTGATTCTCGCCAGTAAGGATAGCAAGGTGGTGGATCTGGCTCGCAAAGAGTTGCGTGACAGCCTATTGGGTATTGCGCCCATCTTTGTCGACAAGCCTTATTTTATGTACGAAGAGTTTACCCTGGTCGATTGCTGCCTGGCGCCGCTGCTGTGGCGACTGGAGAGCCTGGGTATTGATATGCCCAATACGCGTCAGGCGAAACCGCTGCATGACTATATGCGTCGTTTGTTTGAGCGCCCGGCATTTTTGTCGAGCTTGACTGAACCCGAACGGGATATGAACGGCTAGTTTCGTTTAATCTGTTTTTTCAGCCCCGAATCCGTAGGTAAGGGTAATGGCGATGACTTCCAACAAGCCCTATTTAGTTAGGGCTTTTTATAACTGGATAGTAGACAACGACTGCACGCCTCACGTTGTTGTCAATGCACTGGCCGTGGGTGTAGAAGTGCCCCAGGTGTATGTCAGCGATGGGCAGATTGTGCTGAATATTGCCCCCCGGGCAGTGAGTGCCTTTAATCTGGACAATGAGTCCCTTGGCTTTACTACGCGATTTGGTGGTGTGCCGACCGATATTCACGTACCCGTGCATGCCATTATCGGTATTTATGCGCGGGAAAATGGCGAGGGTATGGCCTTTGAATCGCAGGCAGCAGAAGCTAGCGAGTTGCACAGCATTGATGACGGCTCAGATGATGATAAGCCGCCGACGGGTTCTGGGCCCTCCGGTTCAAAACCACCGGGATCAACACCACCCGGGAAAAAACCCTCAGGCCCCAAACTCAGAGTTGTTAAGTAATCCGGGCTAAAATTTAGCTCGCCAAAACAGACTAAACCGATAGAGAGGAATTGATAATGAATGATCCAATCGTGATCTGCGGATATGCACGTACCCCAATGGGCGGCATGATGGGTGAGTTGGCCGATGTGCCATCACCACAGTTGGGCGCGACCGCCATCGCTGCGGCTATGGAGCGGGCCGGTGTCGACAATAACGATGTTGACGAAGCCCTGATAGGCTGTGTGTTGCCAGCGGGTGTCGGCCAGTCTCCGGCACGTCAGGCTGCACTAGGTGCCGGCTTGCCTGTTAGCACCGGTACGACCACCGTCAATAAAATGTGTGGTTCCGGCATGAAAACCGTGATGATGGCCTGTGACACCCTGCTTGCGGGTCAGGCCGATGTGGTCGTTGCCGGCGGCATGGAAAACATGAGTAGTGCCCCCTATATTCTGAAAAAAGCCCGTGGTGGCTACCGGCTGGGTAATGGTGAATTACTCGATCACATGTACATCGACGGCCTGCAAGATGCCTACACCGGTGGCTTGATGGGTGTTTTCGCCGAAAGTTGTGCCGGTAAATATACCTTCACTCGTGAAGATCAGGACGCTTACGCTATTGAATCTCTGCGTCGCGCCAATGCAGCCATCGACGCGGGTAACTTCAAGCGCGAGATCGCACCAGTCACGGTTAAGACGCGTAAAGGCGAGACGGTTATCGATACCGATGAGCAGCCCGGCAACGCCCGTCCCGATAAAATTCCCAATCTGAAGCCGGCATTTAAGAAAGACGGTTCGGTGACGGCGGCTAACGCTAGCTCAATTTCTGACGGTGCCGCGGCCCTGGTACTGATGCGTCAAAGCGAAGCCGAAAAGCGCGGTATTAAGCCTGTAGCGGTGATTCGTGGCTATACCCAGTTTGCCCAGGAGCCGGAGTGGTTTACCACCGCCCCCGTTGGCGCGATGAATAATCTTTTCGAGCGCACCGGTTGGTCGGCGGCCGATGTTGACCTGTTTGAAGTCAACGAAGCCTTTGCCGTTGTCGCCATGGCGGCGATGAAAGAGTTGGATATCCCCCACGACAAGGTCAACGTTCACGGTGGTGCCTGTGCGCTGGGTCATCCTCTGGGTGCCAGTGGTGCGCGGATTATCGTCACCCTGCTTTCTGCCCTGGAGACCTATGGCAAAACCAAAGGTGTTGCCAGTCTCTGTATTGGTGGTGGCGAGGCAACAGCGGTTGCTGTCGAGCTTCTCTAAGAAAGAGATATTCTTAAGAGCTTGTTAGTAAAAAAAGCCCCGCATTGTCGGGGCTTTTTTTATGACCTCATTTTAATCTTAGCTTAGCGGCGTTCGCTGTTGGTGCTATTTTGGTGTCGACTCTGGGTTGAGCCCTTCCCAGCGCTGGACCAGATCGGGTGCGTCAATACCCAGTGAATCGAGGGTGCGGCCCACGGTTTGATTAACGATGTCCTCGATATTGACCGGGTGCTGATAAAAAGAGGGCACCGGCGGCGCGATAATGCCCCCCATCTCAGTGACGATGGTCATATTGCGTAAATGCACCAGGTGGAGGGGGGTTTCTCTGGGCAAGAGCACCAAGGTTCTACGCTCCTTCAATGTCACGCCAGCAGCGCGGGAGATCAGATTGTTGTCCAGTCCGTGGGCAATGGAGCCCAGCGTATTCATGGAGCAGGGGGCGACTACCATGGAGTGAATGGGGAAGGAGCCACTTGAAATACTGGCGCCAAAATCTTTGTGGCGATGACACACGTCGGCCAGTACCGAAATGGCTTTCTTATCGAAACCCGTTTCATGTTCAGCGGTGATAATGCCGGCAGGCGATAAAATCAGATGAGTTTCTACGTCCGGTAGCTCGGCTAGCACCTGCAGCAGGCGAATGCCATAGATGCATCCGGTGGCGCCGGTAATGGCGATAATGACTCGTTTGAGCATGGCTCTTCCTGTTGAAACCCTGTCTTAAGGACATTGTAGCCCCATTGGGCCGCGTCGGGATTTATTGCCTGTCTTGGTGACCAGGGAGGTGAATACTCTGGCTCAGCTCGCGGGTAATCGCGCCTGAATTCAGTAAAATTAGGGCAATAAAAAAGGGCAAAACTTTTCAGTCTTGCCCTTCGTCTGTTTGTGCTGAATTAGTGTTAGCTAATAGCGCAAAGCAGATAGCCTTCCTCTACATAAAAGTAGAATTAGATGGCTACGATGTTCTCAGCTTGAGGACCTTTCTGGCCTTGAGTTACAGTGAACTCAACTTTTTGGCCTTCGATCAGCGTTTTGAAGCCAGAACCCTGGATCGCGCTGAAGTGAGCAAAAACGTCTGGACCAGACTCTTGCTCGATAAAACCAAAACCTTTAGCTTCGTTGAACCACTTAACAGTACCGGTAGTAGTAGACATAGTTATTTCCTAATCATTCGAGAGTAATTAAAGCCTTTAATAAGGCGGTTTTGTACTGAGGAACATCGAAATGGTGTGCATAAATATAGGACGTACTTTCAAGCTGTGGGCAGTATATACCGCTTTATAGTCGAGTCAATGGTTAAACCCCGATAAACATAGCTTATTTACGAGTTTGCTACTTCTTACACGGGTGGCTGGTGGTGTTGCTGTTTCGAACTGTCTGAAGCTTTGCTTTTTAGTCGTACAGTATTAATTAGCGGGCCGTGATCGGTAAAAAACTTGCTGTATTACCCGTACGACTAGCAGGCTGCTGAGCTCTATCAGTAGGGCTAGAGCGAAGCCGCAGCTTAGCCCGCTAATAATCGCTGAGGGCTGAAGGACGATGCTGTAGGTGTAGTTACGCCAAACCTCATTTTTAATCTCAGGTAGGGGCTCTAAAATCACCTGAGTATAGGCGCTGTAGGTGCTTGTGGTGAAGGTCGCCCAGGCCTGCCTGAGTCTCAGGTTCCTATTGTAAATAGCCGAGATGCTACCACCACCGTCTTTAATCACCGGGTCTGGGTTGCTTTGGTAGTGAGCAATGAGCTTATCTAAGCTGCCGTCGAAATAACGCTGGGCATCCTTCTCGAATTCATCAAGGCTAAGCGACGACTCGAGAAGGTGGGCCTCCAGGCTTTTGCCGTATTGATCGATAAAGCTGGGTACCTGTACACCGAGGAGTACACCACCGCTGAAAAGTATTAACCGGAGGTAATCCAAAATTTTGCGCATATATTCCCGTGGTCAGCCGCAGCTCTTAACTATTTCTGGCGAGGTGTGTCTTTATTTTTTTAAGTTTGATAATAGCGCTGCGAGGAGAAATAGGGAATACGCACTTGCGAGAATGGGGCTGTTGCTGAAACTAAAGGGGGAGTGATAGCTAAGCTTTGCTTAAGTAAAAAGAGTGGTGGGCCTTCCCAGACTTGAACTGGGGACCTGCCGATTATGAGTCGGATGCTCTAACCAACTGAGCTAAAGGCCCTTCTTTTATGGTGTCTTGTGCGGTGTTTGGTTATTTAGCCTCAGCCGCTCTCCCGTTCTAATAATTGAGAGTGTTCGAGAGGGCGCATTATAAAAGGCTTTGTTGTTATCTGCCAGATAAGATCTTACAGACTATCGAAAAGCTCTTGGTGTGAGGGCTTTCGATAGTCTGTTTTGTCGGAAGGAAGCTACTCGTCGAGAAAGCTGCGCATGTGATCGGAGCGGGTAGGGTGACGCAGTTTGCGCAGTGCCTTGGCTTCGATTTGGCGAATGCGTTCGCGAGTTACGTCGAATTGCTTGCCGACTTCTTCCAGTGTGTGGTCGGTGTTCATGTCGATACCAAAGCGCATGCGCAGGACTTTGGCTTCGCGGGCTGTGAGGCCGTTGAGTACTTCGCGAGTGGCTTCGGTGAGGCTTTCCGCTGTCGCCGAGTGGATCGGTGAGTCGACGTTGACGTCTTCGATAAAGTCGCCGAGGTGGGAGTCTTCGTCGTCGCCAATTGGTGTTTCGAGAGAGATGGGCTCCTTGGCAATTTTCAGTACTTTGCGAATTTTGTCTTCGGGCAACTCCATGCGCTCGCCCAGTTCTTCTGGCGTTGGCTCGCGACCCATCTCCTGCAGCATTTGTCGCGATACGCGATTGAGCTTATTGATCGTTTCAATCATGTGCACGGGGATACGGATGGTGCGCGCCTGGTCGGCAATGGAGCGAGTAATCGCCTGGCGAATCCACCAGGTAGCATAGGTTGAAAACTTGTAGCCGCGACGGTATTCAAATTTGTCGACCGCTTTCATCAGGCCAATATTGCCCTCCTGAATCAGGTCGAGAAATTGTAGGCCGCGGTTGGTGTATTTTTTTGCGATAGAAATAACCAGACGCAGGTTGGCTTCCACCATCTCTTTCTTGGCGCGGCGGGCTTTCGCCTCGCCAATGGACATGCGGCGGTTGATGTCTTTAATTTGGGTGATGCTTAAGCCCGACGCCTTTTCAACGTTGCCAAGCTTCCTTTGTACGCGGGTAATATCGTCCAGCAAATTCTTGATAGCGGGGGCATAGTCTTGCTTGCGTCGAGAAAGATTCGCCGCCCACTTATCATTGGTCTCGTTACCGGGGAAGCTTTCGACAAATTCTCTGCGGGGCATCTTTGCCTCGCGAATACACAGCGTCATAATACTGCGCTCGTGCTTTCTCACTTCGTGCAGGGCAATACGCACACGGGCAACGAGGGGGTCGTATTGCTTGGGTATCAGTTTTAAGTATTTGAAGAGCTCGCCTAGCTCGACAATATTCTTTTCTGCGCTGTCGGCATTGCGCCCGTGGCGTGCTACTGAACGTTTGGTTTTGTCATTCTGCTTGTGGATGGCGCCAAAGCGGTTGGCGGCCTCTTCAGGGCAGAGTCCACCTTCGTGCTGTTCTTCCTCTTCTTCCTCTTCTTTCTCGCCCGCAGCTATGGCGGCAGCATCTTTTTTACTCTGCTCGAGGGCTGAGGGTACGTGGTCGACGGGGTTGAGGTAGCCGGCAATGATTTCGACCAAGCGGCGCTCGCCTTTCTGCACGAGTTCGTACTGGGCGACGATATCATCGACAGTCTCGGGCCATTCGGACATGGCGAACATGACGTCGCGGATGCCTTCTTCAATGCGCTTGGCGATTTCAATTTCACCTTCGCGAGTCAGCAGCTCAACCGTGCCCATCTCGCGCATATACATGCGGACGGGGTCGGTGGTGCGGTGCTTTTCGGTTTCGACGGCAGCTAGTGCGGCCGCGGCTTCGGCCGCGGCGATTTCATCGGCACTATTATTCCCTTCGTCGTTGATCAGCAGGGTATCGGCATCGGGGGCGGTTTCAAAAACATTAATACCCATGTCGTTGATCATCTGAATGATGTCTTCGACCTGATCGGGATCAGAAATATCTTCCGGGAGGTGGTCATTAACCTCGGCGTAGGTTAAGTAGCCCTGTTCGCGGCCTTTGGCAATCAGTTCCTTGATGCGTGACTGTTGTTGGCTGACGTCGCTCATAGAGTATCCGTAGTTAGTGAGTGGCTGAACGCAAACGTGCAATTATAGAGTATAAGTGGGGTGCTGTCTTGCTATTACAAGGCCCCAATATCTGCTATTCGTCTGTTTCATCTTTGCGCTCAAGTAATTGTTTTATCTTGTTAATTAATTCAGGGCTGCGCTCTGTAGCGGATAGTTCGAGCCAAATCGAGAAGGCCGTATTGCGCTCGTGGTCATTGAGCTGGCTTTTGGCACTTAGATACGCGATGCGCTGCTCGATACTTTGCTCGCTAATGTCGGCGCGAAGCAGTGAATCGACAATGTCCTGAGCCTGTTTGACATGGTTTTCAGCTGTCTGGTTGGGGATGTTTGCCAGGTCGGTAGCAGCGATTCCGGCTAACACCTCGCCCTGCTCCTGACCGTGCACCCCACGCCAGTAACCGAGAATATGGTTAAGAGTATAGTCGGGATTTTTCTCCAGCAGAGAGAATAAACCGCGAAGTATGTCGATATCGTCGAGTTCAAGCTTTAGTAGGGCTGCGCTGTGCTCAAGGTTTTGTGTCAATGATGGGTGGTTGATCAATAATGCGATCAGGCAGTGCAGGGGTTGGAGTTGTAGCTCTTTTTGCGCGGGGCCTGGGCGATCCCTGGGTGTTTTGCACGTGCCCTGGGCTTCTTCATCTTGCGGAGCATAACCCTCGCTTGGGGGGTAGTTGTCGTCGCTCGGGTAATGCTCGCTGCCCTCGTAGCTGTCGCCGTAATCCTCGTAGTTGCCATCCGTTGGTGGTGCTTCATCCCATTGCGGGGTGTCTGCCTCGACGGGTGGGGCAAGCAGCCCGGTTAGGGTGTCGGTGGCAAGACCGGTTTTTTTGGCCAGTTGTTCGAGCAGCAATTGCCGAAATATACCTGCTGGCAGCTGGTTAATCATCGGTGCTGCGAGGGTGGCGAAGCGGGCGCAGTCGTCGGCCAGGCTCAGGTCGAGACCCTCTTCGCAGAGGGTAAACAGAAAGGCCGAGAGCGGCGTGGCATTGCTGATGAGATTGCGAAAGCGGTCGTTGCCGATTTTTCGCACCAGTGTGTCCGGGTCTTCGCCTTCGTCGAGGAAGAGGAATTTGGCACTGCGCCCATCGGCCATTAGTGGCAGGCTGGTTTCCAGCGCGCGCTTCCCCGCCTTGCGTCCGGCCTTGTCGCCGTCAAAACAAAAGACCACTTCGCTGGTGTAGCGGAAGAGCTTTTCAAGATGGGCGTCGGACACGGCCGTGCCGAGTGTGGCCACCGCATTTTCTATTTCGTGTTGGGCCAGGGCGACGACATCCATGTAGCCTTCGACGACTAATAAATTGCCATTGCTCTGGCGGCTGCGATTGGCTTCGTACAGGCCGTAGAGCTCGCGGCCCTTGTGGAAAACCGTGGTCTCCGGCGAGTTGAGATACTTGGGCTTGTCGTCACCGAGCACCCGCCCGCCAAAGGCGATAGTGCGGCCTCGCGTATCGCGGATGGGGAAAATAATGCGCTCGCGAAAACGGTCGTAGCGCTTATTGTCTTCAACCCGGTTGACGAGCAGGCCAGAGTCGGTGAGCAGGGCGATGGTTTCGTCTTCAATGGCATCGCTGCTCTGCTCGTTATCACTCTGCTGCAGGCGCCTTTCGCTGATGGCCAGCAGTAAATTATCCCAGCCGGGCGGGGCGTAGCCAATTTCGAAAGTGGCCGCTATTTCGCCGCTCAGGCCCCGTTGTTTTAGGTAGTCGACCGCCTGATGTGCGGTGTTATGTTGGCGCAGCTGGTGCTGATAAAAACGCTTGGCCTGGTCGAGAATGTCGTACAGCGCTTTGCGTCGCTTGTCCTGTGGGTTGTTTTGTTGGGCCTCGCGGGGTACCTCCATGCTGACCAGTGCGCCGAGGGTTTCCACCGCCAGTGGAAAATCAATGTGGTCGTAGTCCATCACAAAGCCGATGGCGTTGCCCCCGGCACCGCAGCCGAAACAATAGTAAAACTGTTTCTCGGGATTAACCGAAAAGGAGGGGGTTTTTTCGTCGTGAAAGGGGCAGCGAGCGGAGTGATTTTTGCCGGTTTTACGTAGTTCGAGGCGGGCACCAATAACATCGACGATATCCACTCGGTCGAGCAGATCGTCGATAAAGCGCTGTGGAATTAATCCGGCCATCAGGTTTTGCTTGGCAGATGAAGCGAGCGGCTAACAGGCGTCGCTACATCTGCTGCGTAGGCGCTACGACAGTCGGGCTTTGATTTGTTGGCTAACGGCACCCATGTCGGCGCGGCCCTGAACCTGGGGCTTAAGAATGCCCATTACCTTGCCCATGTCGGACATTGCCTGAGCGCCGCTAGCAGTAATGGCTTGATCGATAAGTTGCTGCAGTTCTTCATCCGTGAGTGCGGCGGGCAAAAATTCTGCGATGACGTCGAGTTCAGTTTGCTCCTGCTCAGCGAGATCATCGCGCCCGGCATCATTGAACTGGCTCAATGAATCACGGCGCTGCTTGCTCATTTTATCGAGAATAGCCAATACGCGGGTGTCATCCAGCTCAATACGCTCGTCGACTTCTATGCGTTTAATTTCGGCCTGTATAAGGCGAATAGTGCCGAGGCGAGGCTTGTCTTTGGCGCGCATCGCGGCTTTCATTTCTTTCTTGATGCGGACCTTCAGTGTTTCCTCGCTCATGGCAATTTCCTGTTTTGTTATGTGGGTGGGGCTATTGACGTTATGGCGAAAGCCGGGATGAAAAGCTTAGCCATAATGCGCAGCGATGCCAAGCTAGAATGAGGCCGTTGACATTTCTGGCAGCAACAAAAAAAGCGTCGACAGGCGACGCTTCTTCTTAAACTAGCAGTAAGTACTTCCTAGCGGCGACAGTTAACCTGTCATGACCACAATGGTGGCCCTGGCCGAAGGTGTTTAGTACATACGTTGCAGCTTGCGCGACTCGCGCTGAACTTTCTTGGCGTGACGCTTAACGGCGGCAGCGGCTTTGCGCTTGCGGCACCATGTTGGCTTCTCGTAAAACTCGCGACGGCGAACTTCAGCTAAAATACCGGCTTTTTCGCAAGAGCGCTTAAAGCGACGCAGAGCGATATCGAAAGGTTCGTTTTCTTTAAGGCGTACTGAAGGCATCTATCCTCTTTCCTGTTCTTTGGCTAACAATCTAAGTTCCGGGCTTAGGCTTTTTTATCAGCATAAGCCACATAAAATTTGGCTACAGCCCCTGTTGGGGTCGCGTATTCTATACACTTGTCACCTCGGGTGCAAAATGTTTTTGGTCTTGTGCTGTGCCCAGGCTGCTAAAACGGGTTGGTTTTCACCGCCTTTGCGCATTATTATGCGTGCGCACGCACTAATGTACTTTATTCAACGCTGTTTTTAAGGAGAGGAATGCGAGTACTGGGCATAGAAACATCCTGTGATGAAACCGGTGTGGCGATTTATGACAGTGAAGCCGGCCTGCTGGCCGATGCCTTATATAGCCAGGTTGAGGTGCACGCCGATTACGGTGGTGTCGTGCCCGAGCTGGCCTCGCGCGATCATGTGCGTAAACTATTGCCGATGATCCGCCAGATTTTGGCCGATGCGTCATTGCAGCCCCGTGACATCGATGGCATTGCCTACACCGCTGGCCCCGGTCTGATCGGTGCCTTAATGGTGGGCGGCTCGGTGGGTCGTTCGCTGGGCTATGCCTGGGATGTACCGACCATCGGCGTGCATCACATGGAAGGCCATTTATTAGCCCCGATGCTGGAAGAACAGCCGCCGGAGTACCCCTTTATTGCGCTGCTGGTTTCCGGTGGGCATACCCAATTGGTCAATGTGCAAAAGCTGGGTGAGTACGAAATACTGGGCGAATCTCTCGATGATGCCGCTGGAGAAGCCTTTGATAAAGCCGCAAAAATGCTCGATATGGATTACCCCGGCGGCCCCCGTATCGCCAAATTGGCGGAGCAGGGCGAGGCCGGGCGCTTCCGTTTCCCGCGGCCGATGTGTGATCGTCCCGGTCTCGACTTCAGTTTTTCGGGCTTAAAAACCTTCACTTTAAATACCGTCGCTAAAGAGCGCGGTGATGATGTGCTGCCCGATGAGCAAACCCAGGCCGATATTGCCTGGGCTTTTCAGGATGCCGTGGTCGATACCCTGGTCATTAAGTGCCGGCGCGCAATAAAGGAAAGCGGTCTTAAAACCCTGGTGATTGCCGGTGGCGTGTCGGCCAATATTTGCCTGCGGGAGCGTCTTGAAAAGGCACTGGCCAAATTCGGCGCCAACGTATTTTATGCGCGCAATGCTTTTTGTACCGATAATGGCGCGATGATCGCCTACGCCGGTTGCCAGCGATTGATGGCGGGACAGCACGATGACCTGACGATTCGTGCGGTGCCACGTTGGCCCCTCGATACCTTGCCGCCCTTGAATAATGATGAGCAGGCTGTTGCATCAGCCGCAGAGGAATAAACTATGGATATTGTCTATATCCGCGATTTACAGATTGAAACCATTATCGGTATTTACGACTGGGAACGGGAAGTGCGTCAAACCATTTCCCTCGATCTGGAAATGGGCGCCGATATTCGCCAGGCCGCCGCGAGCGATGACATTCAGCACACGCTCAATTACAAGGCAGTGGCCAAGCGCTTGATCACCTTTGTTGAAGAGTCGCAGTGTTTGCTGGTTGAGCGTTTGGCGGAAGAAATTGCGGCCATTGTGCTCGGTGAGTTTAATGTGCCGTGGTTGCAGTTGCGCCTCAGCAAACCGGGCGCACTGCGTGGGTCGAAAGATGTTGGGATTATTATTGAACGTGGGGAAAAGCCAGCGTGAGTGAGTGTGTACAACGTCGGGTTTACCTGAGTCTGGGCAGCAATATTGATCGTGAGAAAAATATCCTTGCCTGCCTCGATGCCCTCGCCGAACACTTCGGCAGATTAATAATTTCCCCGGTTTATGAAAGTGAGTCTGTGGGTTTTGCCGGCGATAGTTTTTACAATCTGGTGGTTGGTATCGACAGCGCATTAAGTATCGGTGAACTGGCGGTGATCATGCGCGACATTGAAGCGGAAAATAAACGCAGTCGTGCAGGGCCAAAGTTTGGCCCGCGGACCTTGGATATCGATATTCTCACTTGTGGTGAATTAAGCGGGCTGGTTGATGGTGTTGAGCTGCCGAGGGATGAGGTGACCGAAAATGCCTTTGTACTTTTGCCCCTGGTGGATATTGCCCCGGATGATCGGCACCCATTGAACGGCAAGCTTTATCGAGATATTGCGACAAGTTTTTCAGGTAGTGAGCAAAAACTGTGGCGCATTGATTTTACTTGGCAGGGCCGGGTCATATCTCGTGGAAAGGTTTCGGAATAAAATTCTGCTTGTAGATTAAATATTAAAAATACCGAATTAGTTGAGGCGTTTCCCGCCATCAACGGCGATAGTTTGGCCCGTTATATAGCTAGCACCTGTAATAAAAAACTCAGCTAATCGGGCAATATCTTCGCTGCTACCCATCCGCTGCAGTGGGATTGTTTTTATTAATTGTTCTTGTTCATCATTCTTTTGCGTGCCGTTTTCAGGCCAAAGAATAACGCCGGGCGCAATACCGTTAACTCTAACGTTTGGCGCGAGTTCTTTAGCCAGTGTTTTAGTTAGCATTTTATTGCCTGCTTTGGCGATGCAATAAATACTGTGATCTTTTAAAGGCTGATGGGCGTGAATGTCGGCAATGTTCACAATGCTACCACCATATTTTTTTAGTTCATTTGATAGCGCCTGGCAGAGAAAAAACGAGCCTTTTAAATTGCTGCCAAGCAATTCGTCCCATTGCGTATTTGTTGCATTGGGCAGCGGGGTCGGATAAAAACTGGAGGCATTATTCACCAGTGCGTTGATCTGCCCCCACTGGGTAATACTGGCTTTTGCGAGTTGTCCAACACTGTCAATATCCAGCAGGTTGGCTTGCAAGCTATGGGCGGAGTCGGCCCGTATTACATTGAGTTTCTCGCAAAGTTCTTCAGCATCGGCCGCTGAGTTTTGATAGTGAATAATCACCCGATAGCCGCAGCCGTGCAGTCGTGTGGCAATGGTCGAACCAATACGTCGAGCAGCGCCAGTGATTAATACCACGGGGGCGGGCTTAGGCATTGCCCTGCTCATCGCTGCTTGTCGTTAGGCGTAGTTGTTCGGCTTTATAGTCGCGGATACATTCGAGGCGCTTTTTATCCATCGCTTCGCCGATGGCGGCACCTTTTAGGCCGGCGTTGATAAATTCTTCGCTGGTAATGGCGCTGACTTTGTCGGCAAGGTTTTGCAGCCATTGTGCCGAGGGGTAGTCCGCCGTTTCAAAACCGGTGCGACCACGGGCATCGGCGATGCAGGCGAGCAGAAAACATGGCAGCTGCTGGGGCTGTCGAAACACGTCCAGGCCTTTAAGGACTTTTAATACCGTAGCGGGGCGCAGGCTTTCGATTTTATGGCAGAGCAGGTGATAGCGGGTGACGATAAGGGCTAGCTTGCGAAAGCGATTGGGTACCCGCAAGCGCTGGCAAAAAGCCTCGACCAAAGGTACGCCGCCCTCTTCGTGACCGATGTGGCGGGGCAGTATATGTTCGGGGGTAATGCCCTTACCCAGGTCGTGCATCATTACCGCAAAGCGGACTTCCGGGCTTTGACTCAGCTTTGTCGCCTGATCCATCGACATGAGCAGATGAATACCGGTGTCGACTTCAGGGTGAAAGTCGGCTCGCTGGGGCACGCCAAACAGCTTATCCAATTCAGGAAATAATACCTTGAGAGCACCGCATTCGCGCAGCACTTCGATATAGGTGCGCGGTGAGTTTTCTGACAGGGCCCTGAGTGTTTCCTGCCAGATGCGCTCGGCTGTCAAGTGTTCAAGCTCGCCGCTGGCGGTAATGCTTTTCATTAATGCCAGGGTTTCATCGGCAACCGTGAAACCTAGAGGTTGAAAGCGAGCGGCGAAGCGAGCGACGCGCAGTACCCGTAACGGGTCTTCAACAAAGGCGGCGGAGACATGGCGCAGTTTGCGCTCGGCAATATCTTGCTGGCCGCCGTAGGGGTCGATCAGTTGGCCGTCGGCACTCTCGGCAATAGCATTAATGGTGAGGTCGCGGCGGGAGAGGTCTTGCTCAAGAGTGACGCTTTGCTCGGTATGAAAAACGAAGCCGCCATAGCCGTGGCCATTTTTACGCTCGGTGCGGGCGAGGGCGTATTCTTCGTTCGTGTCGGGGTGGAGGAAGACCGGGAAGTCGCTGCCGACGGCGCGAAAGCCGAGTTGCTCTAGCGCCTGGGGTTGTGCGCCAACGACGACCCAGTCGCGATCCTTAACGGCAATACCGAGAAGTTTGTCGCGCACTGCGCCGCCCACCAGATAAATATCCATAGCCTTACTTTAGCTGTTTCAGGCTTGTTTGGCAGCAGGGGTGGCCGACTTTTGAGTGGTGAGCAGCTCTTTCAAAAAATGCCCGGTGTGCGAACCCTCGGTGTCGGCGACCTGCTCGGGTGTGCCGGTGGCGATAATCAGGCCGCCACCGCTGCCGCCCTCTGGCCCCAGGTCAATCACCCAGTCAGCGGTTTTAATGACATCGAGGTTGTGCTCAATCACCACCACCGTATTGCCGTGGTCGCGAAAGCGGTGGAGTACGGTGAGCAGTTGTTGAATGTCGTGAAAATGCAGGCCGGTGGTTGGCTCGTCGAGGATATACAAGGTTTTGCCGGTGTCGCGTTTTGACAGCTCACGCGACAGCTTCACTCGCTGGGCCTCGCCGCCCGATAGCGTGGTCGCTGCCTGCCCCAGTTTGATATACGACAGGCCAACATCGCTCAGTGTTTGCAGCTTGGTGGCGATGCTGGGCACGGGGCTGAAAAAGTCGAGGGCATCTTCAATGGTCATGTCCAGCACTTGGTGGATATTTTTGCCCTTGTAGCGAATTTCCAGGGTTTCGCGGTTGTAACGTGCGCCCTTGCAAGTGTCGCAGGTGACATAAACATCGGGCAAAAAATGCATTTCGACTTTTTTAACGCCGTCACCCTGGCAGGCCTCGCAACGACCACCTTTGACATTAAAGCTGAAGCGGCCGACTTTATAACCCCGCGAGCGAGCCTCCTGCGTGCCCGCAAACAGCTCCCGCACCGGAGTGAAGATACCGGTGTAGGTTGCAGGGTTTGAGCGGGGTGTACGGCCGATGGGGCTCTGGTCAATATCGACACACTTGTCGAGTTGCTCAAGCCCACTGACACTGCTGTGGGGTGCGGGGGTCAAGGTCGTGGCTTTATTCAGCGCCGTCGCCGCGAGGGGGTAGAGGGTTTCGTTGATCAGTGTCGACTTGCCGGAACCGGAGACCCCGGTAATACAGGTCAGTAGGCCGATGGGAATGTCGATATCCACCGTCTGTAGATTATTGCCGTCGACACCGCGCAGGCTGAGTTGCTTGTCGGCATCGTTGGGTGTGCGTTCAGCCGGGATGGCGATGGCTTTTCGACCGGACAGATAATCGCCGGTCAGCGAACGCTCTGCAGCGAGAATATCCTCGACCTGTCCACAGGCGATAACCTCACCGCCGTGGACACCCGCACCGGGGCCGATATCGACCACATAGTCGGCGGCGCGAATCGCTTCTTCATCGTGTTCAACCACTATCACTGTGTTGCCGAGGTCGCGTAAACGAACCAGGGTGCTGAGCAGGCGCGTGTTGTCCCGTTGGTGAAGGCCGATGGAAGGCTCGTCGAGAATGTACATCACCCCGACAAGCCCCGCGCCGATCTGGCTGGCCAGGCGTATGCGCTGGGCCTCACCGCCGGAGAGGGTTTCGGCACTGCGGTCGAGGGTTAAATAATTAAGACCTACGTCGACCAGAAAATGCAGGCGGTCGCGAATTTCCTTCAAAATTTGCTCGGCAATTTGCGCCTGTTGGCCATCGAGCTCGAGCTGGTGGTAGTAGTCGGCCAGTTCACCAATCGACAGGGCTGTCACTTCGGGCAGGCTGCGGTCATCGACAAAGACATGCCGTGCTGCCTTGTTCAGGCGTTGGCCATCGCACTCGGGGCAGGACTGGGTATTTTGATATTTGGCGAGATCTTCGCGCACGGTCTGGGATTCGGTCTCCCGGTAGCGCCGCTCCATATTGGGAATAATGCCTTCAAAGCTGTGGGTGCGCTTATAAACGCTGCCGCGATCATTGACATAACTGAAGGCGATCTCTTCATT
>MAAC01015737.1_pt1 | contig 59664 bp, 53 predicted proteins | sample 1115981 | NCBI WGS metagenome assembly MAAC01 (sample SAMN04961126, study PRJNA320927) | seawater metagenome | isolation source: sample BD02T64 sea water enriched with oil for 64 days | place: USA:Gulf of Mexico | collected 2013-07-27 | reverse complement strand
TGTGGATGATATGGCAGAAGCTTCGATTCATGTGATGAATTTGGATCAGAAAACGTATCAGGCACATACGCAAACTATGCTATCTCATATTAATGTCGGCACTGGCATTGATTGCACCATCAGAGAGATGGCAGAAACCATGGCTGAAGTGGTGGGTTTTGAAGGCGAGTTGGCGTTTGATGCCACAAAATCAGATGGTACGCCAAGAAAGTTGCTTGATATTTCAAGATTGGAAAAGTTGGGTTGGAAAGCGTCGACGCAGTTGAAAGAAGGCTTGAAGTTCACATACCAATGGTTTTTAGCTAATCAAGATAAGTTTAGGGCATAAGGCAAGACAAAATTATTGACCTCACTGGAACAAAGAAAGCGATAAAAATAATTGAAGTAATTTTTTTAAAGAGGTTAAGGATTAATTGTGAAAGCACTGAAAGACAAGATAAAAATATTATTGAAGTCGGTTAACCTTTATTATCTGAAGCCCTACAACGTTCCTAGGTCTACTTTGTTAGGGATTAAAAAACTTCCGATTAAGACTGTTATTGATGTTGGGGCAAATACTGGCCAGTTTGCTAAATATATAGCTAGTGTTTTTCCTGAAGCAAAATTATTTTGTTTCGAACCGATTCCTTCTGCTTTCATGTCCCTGGAAAAATGGGCGAAAGAAAGTTTAAATCAAGTTGAGCTATTTAATGTCGCATTGGGTGATTCGCAAAGTAAAGTGATAATGAATCTTCATGAAGACCACCTTGCATCGTCATCATTACTTTCAACAACCAGGCAGAATGATGTGTTGTTCCCTCAAACAACTAATCAGAGTCAAATTGATGTTGAGCAGACCACGTTGGATCTTGCACTATCAGATTACACGGAAGAGTTTAAAGCTGGAATTTTAATTAAGATGGATGTTCAAGGGTTCGAAGGCAAGGTTATTGCTGGCGGCTCTAATATAATTCCTTTAGCAAGTGCAGTTATACTGGAAGTTAGTATTGAACAATTGTATGAAGGTCAGTCCAGTTTTTTAGAATTATTGAGTGAAATGAATAAGCTTGGTTTTTATTATGCTGGAAATTTAGAGCAATATTACCATCAGGATGACGGAAGAACATTGTTCTTGGACGCAATCTTTCTTAGAAATGAACAAGAATAGTAGTTCTTCAGGTTGCCCATCTTGTGGGTCTGGTTTTACAGGGCTAATTGGAGCGAGGCTATATAGCGATATTTTTTTTGCAGGGAAATATCTGCCGGAACCTTTAAATGGAGAGGCTTATTGAAATACACACTTTTCGCATGTAAAACAGAAGAATTTGTCAATTACGAATAAGTTGAAAGAGGCTGTAGTAAACTTAATTTATCATTTTTCACCCTTTGCATTTCGCCTTGCAAGGAAACACGAAACGGGCGGAAAAGATATTAAAAAATATACTGAACTCGCTGATTTTCTGCCGAATCGGACGGCGGCCAAAGATCACTTTATAGTTAAATTTAGAAAACTAAAATGAAAGAAATTCTGAAACGAAATGGTATTTTTGCCTTACTTCAGGTTCTGGTCACAGGCGCAGCATACTTTTTCCTATACAAATATTTACTTGCTTCAGTTGGAGTTGAGTTATTGGGAGTCTGGGCCTTGGTGCTTGCAAGCGTTGCATCAGCAAGGCTTAGTGATTTGGGTTTTGCTAGTAGCATTGTTAAGTTCGTTGCCAAATATAGAGCAAAGGGCGATGAACTTAAAGCAGGTGAAATAACCGAGACTGCAGTGTTTACAGTGTTTTCAGTGATTCTGATTGTTTCAGTGCTGGTTTATTACCCAATCCAAATTATTTTAGGTTACCTGGTTCCTGAGGGAAAACTTTCGTTTGCACTGCTTTTACTGCCTTATGCATTGACTTCTCTTTGCATCAATACAGTTTCGGGGGTGATGATGTCAGGCTTGGATGGTTGTCAGAGAATGGATATTCGTAATATCTTACTTATGGCAGGTATTTTGATTAATATTGGATTAGTTATGTCCTTGCTTCCAGAGTTTGGCTTTATCGCTCTGGCCTATGCACAGTTGATTCAGGCTGTTCTATTATTGTTGGCATCATGGCTATTTCTCAGAAAAGAACTTCCATCATTTCATTTGGTTGCAAAATGGAAAAAAGAACACTTTCTGGAAATATGGCGCTATGCGTTTACCTTTCAGTTTACTTCTTTTATTACCATGACCTATGAGCCTGTCACAAAAGGTCTGCTGTCCTATTTTGGCGGACTTTCGATGGTGGGTTATTATGAGATGGCAAGCCGTATGGTAATGCAGGTTCGTTCTCTAATCGTTAGCGTCAATCAAATCTTTGTTCCGGCTGTTGCAGAGATAGTTGAAACCAGTCCCCGAAAAGTAAAGGCACTTTACCTGAGTTCATATGAGCTGTTTTTCTCGATGAACCTGATTCTATTTGGGCTCCTTGCTGTGATTACTCTTTCCGTATCTGAGCTATGGATAGGGGCGATCAACAAGGAATTTATTACTTTTTCATGGCTGTTAATTGCAGGGTGGATGGTAAATACATTTATCGTGAGTGCCTTTTATTTCAATCAGGGAACCGGCAACTTGCGCCCCAACCTTATTGCTCAAGCTTCCATTGGCGGACTAAATATTACATTAGGTATGATACTCGGTTTTCTTTATGGCGGTTATGGCGTTGTTGCAGGATGGGCTGTCGGTTTGATAGCAGGCAGCCTTCCTTTGCTGGTTCGATACCATTCTGATAATAAGATTCCAATGACAGATATAGTGCCGGGCAGTGGGAGGCGCATATTATTAGCCGTGCTATTAGCGCTTTCTGTTGGAATACTATTACCCATATCAATTGAATTGGAAGGTATCTATAGTTTGCTGGCAGGCGCTGTGATCTACGGTTTAATCGTAATGCCGGCCGTATTCACGACTGTGGTAGGCAAGAAAATGTTGTCTCTGGTGAAAGTGAAATGAGGATCGCCAAATTAAACTTTCTAGATACCCTTGCATTTTCAATTGCCATTTTGTGGTTTGTTAATGTCAGGGTCGTAGGTAACCTTTATACTTCCGAACTATTATTGTTCGTTGTTTTCGTGGCTATGTTTAAACGCCATGGGCATTTACTTTTTGAGCCTTTACCAAAACGAATTCTACTTTTCGGTTTGCTTTGGTTGTTTTCACAGATTGTCACTGACTTGATTCGCCTGACCGAATTCACATCTCTAGCAAAAGGCTGGGCATCAATAGTATTCTTTCTTGTTGGGTTTGCCGCTCTTTATATGTTGGTATCGGATAATAGCAGACGACTAAAGTTATTTATCATTGCGTTTGCGCTCGGAGGACTCCTTCGCTGCCTAATAGATCCAGGTTATGGTTTTGAAGAAGAGCCATGGAAATTCGGTTTTGGTTTGCCTGTGATGTTACTGACTATCTTTGTGGTTGTATGGGGAATTGAGAAAAAGATTTTGATTCCATTTTTGGGAGAAGTGATTCTTCTGATGATGGGAGGGTTGAGTATTTATCTGAACGGACGCTCTCTTGGGGGCACAATAATCCTCGCAGTCTTATTGTTTCGATTCAGCAAAGTCCGCCTATTTCAGCAACTATTTCTTGTCCGTTCGAATCTAGTAAAAAAAATCGGACTATTTTTAGTGGCCACTGGAACAGTATTCCTTATCCTTGTGTCTTATCAGTGGGTTGGGGATTCACAGATGCTTCCTGAGAATGCACAGTATAAGTATGAACGTAATAAATCTTCATCGCTCGGAGCTCTTGGACTTATTTTAGGCGGTAGAAATGAGGTGCTTGCTTCAATTCCCGCGGTTATTGATTCCCCGATTATTGGGCATGGTTCTTGGGCGGAAGACCCCAAATATCGAGAATATCTGTATGAAATCAATGCCATTTTTGGCGTTGATGTGGATGAAGATATGCTTAAGCGATTCATTGAGTCTAAAGACAGTATTCCGGCTCATTCTCACCTAATGCAGTCATGGGTGTGGGCTGGTTTGTTGGGTGCGATTTTCTGGATAGTTGTTCTGAAAATAATTGCTGACTCCGCCATGGCTTCAATGCGGTTTCCTCGTGCATGGTCCGTTCTGATCCTATTTGTTAGTATTAAGGCTGTATGGGACTTACTATTCTCACCGTTCAGTTCTGAAATGAGACTACTATGGGACTGGGAGTTGATATTGCTTTTGACAGTTCTAACCAAAACCAGAAAGAAAGGTCAAAGTGCCTGATAATAAACCCATTTTCATTCTGTGCGAGTATTAGAACGCAAGGTCTTAACAATCATCTATTTGAGCACATCTTAAGGCAAGGTGTTTTGATGGATAAATACTTATTCAGTTTTAGAGATGAAATCGAGAGTATGACCTAATTGCCTCGAAAACAGAGTTGTATATGAGTAAATTCTATCCTGACTGGAATAACCTTCTGTGAAAATATCCATAGTAACTATTTCTTATAATCAAGCTGAATTCTTGGAAGAGGCAATCCTTTCTGTGTTGAATCAAGATTATCCTGATATTGAATATATCGTGGTTGACCCTGGTTCAACAGATGGAAGTCGTAAAATTATTGAGAAGTACCGTGATCAAATTGCTCATGTAGTGTTAGAGCCCGATAAAGGCCCTGCAGATGGTCTAAACCGTGGTTTTTCCATGGCAACGGGTGATATTTATGGTTTTTTGAACTCGGATGATATTTTTCTCGAGGGTGCACTATCTACAGCTGTGCGCACTTTTGCAGAATACAGAGATATTGACGTTGTATCTGCTCACGGGTTTATTATTGATAGGGAAGGAAAAAAAAATAGAAAAATATTTTCTGATCCGTATTCATTACTTAGTGATGCTTATGGACAAACAGTTTTGATTCAGCCATCTACATTCTTTAAGGCTTCAGCTTATAAAAAAGTTATAGGGTTTAATGTTGAAAATCGTTCTAATTGGGACGGAGAGCTTTTTTATAATATTGCTCAGGTTGGAGGGAAATTCACCAGAGTGAACGAGTTTTGGAGTGGGTATAGGCTTTATCCTGAGAGCATAACAGGCGGAGCCACACTGGACGCGAAGATTAAGGCTTATGGTGAGAGGAAGTTTCAAGAAATTATGGGAAGGAAAAAGCGATGGTATGATAAGCCGTTATTGCTGCTGATGAAGGTGATTAAGCATATTTCAAATCCATATGCACTGGTTGAGAGGCTTGCAAAAGGAAAAATTTATGGGCAAGGGTAATTTAAAAAATCGTTCGAAGAATGTTCGGTTTATTGTTGCTTCATTCAGCATTTTTCTTCCACAATATTTTAAGCGTTTACTTCTTGTGAAACTCCTAGGTTATGAAATACATTCGAGTGCTCGCATAGGTAAATCACTTATTTATCCTAAGCATTTAATCATGGGAGAAAATTCAAGGATTGGAAACTTAACTTTATGTAAGGGGTTGTCTCTTCTAAAGGTTGGCGCGTATGGAATTATTGGGAATTTAAATTGGATAACAGCAGTGCCCATTGAGGCTAAGGCCTTTGGGGATGAAGAAGGTAGAAGACCTGAGCTATTGGTTGGAAGACATTCAGCAATAACGAATCGTCATTTAATAGATTGCTGTAATTTGGTGGAAATTGGCGAATTCACTACTTTTGCGGGCTTTCGCTCTCAAATTCTTACACATGCTATTGATTTAAAGGATAGCAAACAGAGAAGTTCACCGGTTTCAATTGGTGACTATTGCTTTGTGAGCACAAGTGTGACGCTCCTGTCAGGATCAAAGCTTCCAAGCTTCTGTGTTTTAGGTGCATCAGCATGCTTAACAGAAACTTATGAACAAGAAAATTTCTTATATGGCGGCGTGCCCGCTAAACCAATTAAATTACTGTCTCAAGATAATGAGTATTTTAAGCGGAAAGAAGGCTTTGTGTTATGAGAAGAGAGTTTTTTCACAGAGTTTCTGGTGATTTTATTTTTAATTTAAATCAAAACAGTAGGGGTTATGAAACAAGTTGATACAGGCTCAAATAGTTCGATAAGTTCTCACGAGTTTAATTGGGTGGATTTGGAAACACCGGACTCTCATGCTTACTTGGCTCCAGATGTCTTAAGTGAAATTAGGAAAATTGTCATCAAGTATCCCGGTAAACAGTTGAAGATGTTAGACCTTGGATGCGGAAACGGAGTATTTTCTGCTAGATTGGCGAGTGAGGGTGGTCAAGTAAATGCATATGACCACAGTATTTCGGGTGTTGAAGTTGCTAAAAACCAGTTCCCTAAAATAGATTTTTTTCAGCAGGATATAAATAAAGAACTTCCTGAACAATATAAAGGTCAATTTGATATTGTAGTTTCACTGGAGGTTATTGAGCACCCTCTTCGAGACTTTGGCCACATTAAGTTTTTTTCTAAGAATCCTTTGCTTCAATGTGTTCCGGAGTGTGGATTTGAGTTTTCATCTTTTCACAGGGTATGAATATGAATAAACTACCGAATGCCATTATTGTTGGCATTATGCGGTGCGGGACTACTTCTTTATTTCGCTATTTGTCAGCTCATCCAGCTGTATTTACTGCAGCAAAAAAAGAATTGAATGTGTTTTATGATCATTACACTTCCAGTGAAGTAATCAAAGAGTACGGAACCTATTTCAAAGGTTACAAGGGCTATGAAAAAATCATTCTCGAAGCTAGCCCAAATTACATGAGAAAGAGTGACACTATTCCCAAGCGGATTGTCGAATTAATCCCTGATGCAAAGCTAATACTGATGCTTCGAAACCCGGTAGATCGCATTCAATCTGCGTATAAGGCGATAAAAAGATCTGGAACTATAGATGATAGTACATCTTTTGAATGTTATATTGAAAACATGCTAGAAGATAAGCCTGATCTTTCGATGTTTAACAGTTCAGATGATTTGGAAGAGCTATCAACCGAAATTGAAAGAGGTCTATATTCCAATCTATTGGCTAATGTAATTGCATCAGTTCCACGTGATCAAATATATGTCACATTCACAGAGAATATAGCTGCTTTTCCGGCAGGTGAAATGGAAAGAATTTGTGGTTTTTTAAACTTGGATCCAATTTTCTATAAATCTTTTCAGTACCAAGTGGAAAACCCAACTATTAATGCAAAATGGCCAAAAATCTACAGGTTCGCATTAAAATGCAATGCAATGCTTGAACCAGCCCTAAGTAAAATGCCGCATGTTAGATCTAATATTCGAGATATTCACCACTCTTTGAATAAATCAAAGTCTGAAAACAAATTTTCAGATAAGGTAGTTTGCCTGTTAGATGCATACTATGAAAATGACAGAAAGAATTTGGTGGAGTTGATTAACCAAGTTTGTTCGTCTCCACTTCCAAAGTGGTTGAAGGGCAGTTGAATCATGAAAATATTATTTATATCTGAATCATATGGATCAACTCTTTTTGGTGTGGCACAAGTTTTGACACATATTATCAAATATTGTTCGGCAGCACTTTTTGAATCTAAGGTTTTGGCATACTCTGTTGATGATGTATGTGAAAATAAATCCTTGGTAAAGCAACTACCAGTTTATGGCGTAGGAATGCAAAAAAACTCCTTGGGCAGAATGCTCCGGGTTCATCATCGGATGTATCCAACTGTAAGGAAGGAAATCAATAGTTTTGATCCGGATCTAGTGCATGTGCATGGAGTTCTGACATTTATTCAGGTTATTGGTGTATTAGGTTCAAAAGGAGAGGGCGTGCCTGTCTTAATCAGTCCACACGGTATGCTTGAGCCTTGGCTGTGGAAGCAAAAAGGACACCTCTATTTTTGGTTGAAAAGGCTCTATTGGGTCGTTGTTTTAAGGCCATTTCTTAGTCGTGTGGATTTTGTTCATGTAATTACTAATCAGGAGTCAGTTACGTTGGCTCAAGAATTCCCTGACGTGCCTCAAGTGCATATCTCCAATGCAATAGACCTTGTAGAATATAGTTCGAATCAGGTGGCTCCGGATACTGACCATTTTCTGTTATTCATTGGCAGGCTTCACCCCAAAAAAGGTGTTGATTTGTTAATCAGGGCATTCAAAAAGGCATCCGTAGAGAATGTTCGACTAATGATAGCCGGACCTGATTTTGATGCTGACTATACTGCCAAGTTAAAGGCTCTGGTTGAAAGGTTAGGGTTATCTGGAAAGGTTTCTTTTGTTGGTTCGGTGCATGGTGATGGGAAAAGTGAACTGCTGCAAAAGGCGTGGTGTACTGTAATCCCTTCCTATTCTGATGTGGTAGCTTTGGTCAACTTGGAATCAACAGCTTCATTTACACCAACTATTACGACGACGATGACTGGCTTAAGTGATTGGCAAGAGGGTGGCGGGCTTCTTGTTGAGCCGGAGTTGGAACCGCTAACAGAGGCAATTATTATTGCTTGCAACTGGTCGTTGGAAGAAAGAATGCAAATAGGGGAAAGAGCTAGGGCATTCGTGGAAGATCGATATAGTTGGGGTGTGATTGGTGAGCAGTGGGTTGAGGCTTATAAAATGATTGCCGAGTCAGGGAAGAAGAAATATGAATAGGGAATCGTCCTTAATCGTTGTCGTTCTCACGCATAATGAAGAGGTTCATATTGAGCGTTGTATTCGTTCATTACAAACGATTGCTTCAAGAATATTCATTGTGGACTCATTTTCAGCGGATAACACGGTTGAAATAGCTAAGTCGCTTGGTGCTGAAGTAAAGCAACGTAAGTGGAAAAATTATGCTGATCAATTCCAGTGGGGGCTGGATAACTGTGGTGCTGATTCGGAATGGGTGATGCGCATGGATGCCGATGAATACCTTGAGCCGGACTTGCTTGAGGAGCTGCCTCAAGCATTGAGTGATGTGAACGATGAAATCACAGGCTTCTATATTCGGCGTAAAGTTTTCTTTTATGGTAAGTGGATTCGTCACGGTGGCTTTTACCCGCATACGTTGCTTCGCATTTGGCGCAACGGTCAAGGCCGTATAGAGCAGCGCTGGATGGATGAGCATATCTTGTTACCTACAGGCTCAAAGACTGAAATGCCCAAAGGGCACTTGGTAGATGATAACCTTAAAGGTATTACTTTCTGGATAAATAAACATAACTCCTATGCATCACGTGAAATGGTGGATTTGCTGAACAATAAATACGACTTGCTTGAACGTGATGATTCGCTGAAAGAAAACGATGATCCACAAGCAAAATGGAAGCGTATTTTGAAGGATGACGTGTACTCAAAGTTGCCACTTGCTTTGCGTTCAACTTTGTACTTTATTTATCGATATTTTTTACGCTTGGGCTTTCTTGATGGAAGTAAAGGGTTTGTCTGGCATTTTATGCAGGGTTACTGGTATCGCATGTTGGTGGATGTGAAGATTATGGAAATTGAAGAGAAAAGTGGTGGTGATGTGAAAGAGATACGTCGTATCCTTTATGAAGACCACGGGATTAAACTCTGATGGATAGGGGCTATCAAAAGCTTAATCAATTTAGCTTGCCAAAAGGTTTTCGTGGTCGCTCTGCAGTCGTGGTGCAATTATGGTGGTTGGTGCAATCAACACTGTTTGCGATGTCGCCACAGTTCATGTTTGGTTGGCGTCGATTTTTACTTAAAGCTTTTGGGGCAGTGCTAGGTGCTGATGTGCTGATTCGCCCATCGGTGCGGGTGACTTACCCTTGGAAAGTAAAGATTGGGAATAGGGTTTGGATTGGTGATAATGCTGAGCTTTATAGCCTTGGTGAGATCGAAATTGGCGATGATGTGGTGATTAGTCAGAAATCATACTTATGTGCAGCCTCCCATGATTATGAAAAGCCTAATTTTGATATTTTCGCACAAAAAATAATAGTTAATGATGGGGCTTGGATTGCTACTGATGTATTTATTGCTCCAGGTGTAGCTATTGGGAAAGGTTCGGTTGTTGGGGCTAGAAGTACTGTGTTATCTGATATGCCGGAGAGTATGGTTTGTTATGGATATCCTGCGAAGCCCATGAAACCACGTATTAATAATTAATGAAAATTCTTTTATATAGTATTAATTATGCGCCGGAACTAACTGGTATCGGAAAATACAATGGTGAGTTGGCCTCTGAGTTTGAATGCCGAGGTATTCAAACTCATGTCGTTACAGCTCAACCCTATTATCCAGAGTGGAGACGTCATAAAGGCTTTGCTAATTGGTGGACGAAAGAGTTAGAGGAAGATGGTGCCATTGTCTATCGTTGTCCACTCTATGTACCAAAGCGTGCGACTACCTTAAAACGATTGTTTCACCTGTTTAGTTTTGCTTTTAGCTCATTACTGCGTTTGGCGACACTTCTAAGGTTGAAGCCAGATGTACTGTTTTTGGTGCAGCCCACCTTATTTTGCGCACCTGCGGCGCTGCTGTATTGTAAGTTGACAGGTGCTAAATCGGTGATGCACATTCAGGACTTTGAAGTAGATGTCATGTTTGGTCTGGGTTTAATGATCAATGGGAAAGCCGCGCGTATTGCAAAGTTTATCGAGCGCTGGTTGATGAGTCACTTTGATGCGGTATCTACTATTTCTTATAGCATGATGGAGAATGTTATAAGTAAAGGTGTTGGTGAAGATCAAGTCATTTGTTTTCCTAATTGGTCAGATACTGAATTTGTTACCCCAACAACAGATGGCAGTAGGCTTAAAGCCGAATGGGGGTTTCGGCCTAATGATAAAGTTGTTTTGTATGCCGGTAATATAGGCAGTAAGCAAGGCTTGGAAATGTTGCTCTATGCCGCCAAAAAACTTACGTTTCTTCCAGAATTGAAATTTGTATTGGTCGGCGCTGGGGTATACGCGGATACATTAAAAAGTATGGCGAAAGAACAGCAATTGGATAATGTTTTCTTTATGCCATTGCAGCCTTGGGAGCGTGTGCCTGAGATGTTGGCTTTAGCCGACATTCATTTAGTGGTGCAAAAAAAGGGGGTTGCTGATGCAATGATGCCTTCAAAGTTGACGAACATACTTTCCGTTGGTGGGTACGCATTAGTGACGGCGGAAGCGAATACCGAGCTAGGTTCAGTGGCTGAAAGATTCCCAGGTATATATGCTCGTGTGGAACCAGAGAATGTAGATGCCTTTGTTACTGAATTGCAAGGCTGTCTGAATATAGATACTCAACGGACTAATGAGGTTGCTCGGTGTTATGCTATTGAGAATTTTAATATTAAAACCGTCATTGATCGTTTTGTGGTTGACCTACAGAGGGTTGTTACAAAAAAATAGGATGTAAGATAGTTATGGTTGGAAAGGTTGCATTAATCACAGGTATCACTGGCCAAGATGGCTCATATCTAGCTGAATTTTTGTTAGAAAAAGGATACACGGTGCATGGGGTTAAGCGTCGTTCTTCTTCATTTAATACTGAGCGTATCGACCATATTTATCAGGATCCTCATGAACTTAATCCCAAGTTACATTTGCACTATGGTGATTTGACGGATACGTCGAATCTCACGCGTCTTTTGCAAGAAATTCAGCCAGATGAAGTTTATAACCTGGGTGCCCAGTCTCATGTCGCTGTATCATTTGAGTCTCCGGAGTACACTGCTGATGTCGATGCGATAGGCACTTTACGTCTACTGGAAGCAATCCGCTTCTTGGGTCTGGAGAAGAAAACCAGGTTTTATCAGGCATCTACATCAGAACTTTATGGGCTGGTGAAGGAAACACCTCAAACGGAGACTACTCCGTTTCATCCTCGCTCACCCTATGCGGTGGCAAAACTGTATGCGTACTGGACTACGGTTAATTATCGCGAAGCCTATGGTTTGTACGCGTGTAATGGAATTCTTTTTAATCATGAGTCCCCTCGCCGAGGAGAAACCTTTGTTACTAGGAAAATAACTCGAGCACTGGCCAATATTTCTCAGGGCCTAGAAGACTGTTTGTACTTGGGGAATATGGATGCCTTACGCGATTGGGGGCACGCCAAAGATTATGTTCGTATGCAATGGATGATGCTCCAGCAAGATACTCCAGAAGATTTTGTTATTGCTACAGGTAAGCAAATTTCAGTGCGTGAGTTTGTGCGTATGAGTGCGAAAGAGTTGGGTATTGAATTGATGTTTAGCGGTAAAGGTGTTGATGAAATTGCCAGTGTTTCCAAAATAACGGGTGATAATGCATCGCTATTACAAGTGGGAGATGTGGTTGTGCGTGTTGATCCGCGTTACTTCCGCCCCGCTGAAGTTGAAACGCTTTTGGGTGATCCCAGTAAAGCGAAAAATAGCCTAGGTTGGGAGCCAGAAATAACGGTTGAAGAAATGTGCGCAGAGATGGTGGCTAACGACTTGGAACAGGCTAAACGGCATGCTTTGCTAAAGTCTCATGGTTACAGTGTGAATATCTCTGTTGAATGATTTTTGAGAGAATTTTTCTTGCCCCAGCTCTTACGCTGGGGCTTTTTGTTATGTTGGAAGGTAGATGAACAAGATAAGAGTATTCGTTGCAGGTCATAAAGGAATGGTTGGTTCTGCAATTGCCCGTAAACTTGAACAGGTTAATGATGTTGAAGTGATTACCCGAGATCGCGGGGAGTTGGATTTGATTAATCAGTCTGATGTAATGGGGGTTTTTGCAACTGAACCGATAGACCAAGTGTATCTTGCGGCGGCTAAAGTAGGCGGCATACATGCCAACAATGAATATCCCGCAGAGTTCATTTATCAGAACCTGATGATACAAAACAATATTATTCACGCAGCTCATGTGACTGGTGTGGATAAATTGTTGTTTTTAGGCTCCTCTTGTATTTACCCTAAATTGGCAGAGCAGCCTATGCGGGAGGATGCATTGTTAACTGGCTTGCTGGAGCCAACTAATGAGCCTTACGCTATTGCCAAAATTGCAGGAATTAAGTTGTGTGAGTCGTACAATCGTCAGTATGGGCGTGATTATCGCAGTGTAATGCCGACCAATTTGTATGGTGAGAATGATAATTTTCATCTAGAAAATTCCCATGTGATACCTGCTTTGATGCGTCGTTTTCATGGGGCAAAATTGGCTGGTGATAAAGAGGTTGTTGTTTGGGGCAGTGGCAAGCCCATGAGGGAGTTTTTACATGTAGATGATATGGCGGCAGCCTGTGTATACGTAATGAATCTGAATAAGGGTGCCTACCAAGCGAATACAGAGGCTATGTTGTCTCACGTTAATGTTGGCACGGGAGTAGATTGTACGATTCGTGAAATGGCTGAAACCATGAAGAAAGTTGTAGGGTTTGAAGGATCTATAATTTTTGATGCTTCTAAACCCGATGGTGCACCGCGTAAATTAATGGATGTAAATAGATTGGCTAAGTTAGGTTGGAGTTGCAGTATTGAGCTAGAGAAGGGGTTGGCTAGGACTTACAAGTGGTTTTTGGAAAATAAAAGTTTGTTTAGAAAGTGAGTTTATACGCATCAATTTAAAATGTTCCCTCATACAGAAAAATTAATATTATAAGCATAGAAGTCTTAAGGATATGGATATGGATATGGATATGGATATGGATATGGATATGGATAGAATCAAAGCAGTTGTATTGACCTATGATAAATATCGCACCCTGACCGATCATATGATAGTGAAATACAGAGAAGTGTGGCCAGATCATCCATTTCAATTTAGGGTTCCCTACCAAGAATTATCAGAAACCTTGGTGGGTGTGGAATATATAAAAACTCCGCCAGATATCAAGGAAACAGTCCTAACGCTTTTGAGGGATTTGCATGATGAAGAACTGATTTATTGGTGTATTGATGACAAGTATCCAGTTGAATTGAATCTTCCTAAAATTGAACAAACGTATAAATGGCTCTCTCTACAGGAACAGTCTAGTGTAAGTGGGGTGCTATTTTGTCGAGTCAGGAGAATGCTAAAAGATAAATACCTGACTGGTAATAGTATTACGGATGATGCTGATAACGTTTATTTGGAGAGAAGCGGGTATGAACAGATATGGATACATCAATTCGTGCGAGTGAAAGTAATTCGTCAACTTTTTGAATCTTTTCCTGATGTAATCCCATATGCGAGCATAATGGATAAGCATAAACAGCAGGTTAAAAAACCTTTATCACACCGAACTTATGTCACTCAAGAAAATTGGGCAGTTTTTGGTGAAAGTACTTCGGAAGGTATAGTGACTTTAAATTGCTACAAAAGTATTTTGGAAAATGGTCTTAAGCTACCAGAGTGGCACAATGAGACAACAGATGAAGAGATAATTATAGGTAAGTTTTCCAAACCAAAACCTTTTTATAAAAGATTGTTTAACTATTTTTCTGGAGATAGATAAAAGAATGATTTTACCCATAATCATGGCGGGTGGCTCTGGTAGCCGTTTGTGGCCATTGTCGCGCTCTTTGCATCCTAAGCAGTTTCTGCCGTTGGTGAGTGAAAATACAATGTTGCAGGATACCTGTGAACGCTTAAATGGTATTGAGCACCAGCCGCCGATCTTTATTTGTGGTGAAGATCATCGTTTTACGGTGGCTGAACAATTGCGCTTTGGTGATTATCCTTCGGGAGGTATTATTCTTGAGCCAATGGGCAAAAATACAGCACCTGCGGTGGCGTTGGCAGCATTTCATGCGCTGGATGGTTCGAGAGAGGATGAAGAGCCAGTTCTACTTGTGCTGGCTGCTGACCATATTATTGAGGATAGATCGGCTTTCCAGCGAGTGGTTCAATCTGCATTACCCTATGCGCAGGATGGCAGTTTGGTTACCTTTGGCATCGTTCCGAGTAAGGCAGAAACTGGTTATGGCTATATCAGGCAAGGTGGTTTGGTTGATGATGGTATAGCGATGGTTGTGGCTGAGTTTGTTGAAAAACCTAATAAAGAAACGGCTGTCGCTTATTTTTTCAGTGGCGATTACTTATGGAATAGCGGCATATTTATGTTTAAGGCAAGCCGTTATTTGGAAGAACTTCAACAGCATAGGCCTGATATTTATAAATCCTGTGAGCAAGCTATGGCTTCAGCTGAAATTGATCATGATTTTATTCGTCCTAATACAGATATATTTTTAAGTTGCCAGGAAGACTCGATAGATTATGCAGTAATGGAAAAAACACAAAGTGCCGTTGTGGTGCCTATGGACTGTGGCTGGGGAGACGTGGGTTCTTGGTCTGCATTGTGGGAGATTTCTGATAAAGACAACGATGGCAACATGCTCAAGGGCGATATACTGGCGCTGGATACTAAAAATTGTTTTATACAGTCAGACCGAAAATTGATTGCCACGGTTGGTTTAGAGAATGTCGTTATTGTAGAAAGCGATGATGCCATTATGGTGGCTGCTAAAGATCGTGTTCAGGATGTAAAGGGTATAGTTAATAGGCTAAAGGCAATGGATAGGGTTGAGGCGAAACTCCATCGCAAAGTCTATCGTCCTTGGGGCTACTATGATTCCATCGATAATGGTGACAGGTTTCAAGTTAAGCGGATTGTTGTGAAACCAGGGGGTTGTTTGTCTTTGCAAAAGCACCGCCACCGTACAGAGCATTGGGTTGTGGTTAGCGGAAAGGCTTTAGTCACAAAGGGTGATAAGACATTTATGTTGTCTGAGAATGAATCGACATTTATTCCTATAGGCGAAACTCATCGTTTGGAAAACCCTGGAGAGGCCAATCTTGAGATGATTGAAGTGCAATCAGGCTCATATTTGGGTGAAGATGATATCGTTCGGTTTGAAGATAATTACGGGAGAAGTTGAGGTAACTGCTTTTGAATTATTCTGTTCTTGGCTAGAAGTCTAGTAGGAGAAAGTATTGCGATAGCAGTTAATCTCAACACGGGAAAAGCCACTTTTGGGATGACATAAATTGGAAGTTAATCTTCGAGGAAGCGATATTGTTGGGAGCTTTTATCCACCGGTAGGGTTTGAGAATAATGAATATAAAAATCCTCGAATTATTGATCAGATAAATGAATCGTCGGCTGAAATTTTATTTTTAGCATTGAGTCATTATCAGCGGAATGACCAAAGTAGTAAATGGGGATAATGAAGTAATGCTAACTGAGAATGAGTCAACTTATATGCCCGCTGGCCACAAGCATCGACTAAGCAATCCGAATGTATCGTTTATATAACTTGATTCGCCCGCTGATTGCCCGATATAAGTGGCTTCGGGTCACCTTGCATTGGCTGGCCGGCAAGTTCCCATTTTTATTAATCCCGTTGCAAAGAAATCAGGGAATCAAATACGCCGAACTAAAGTCGTCACGTGAGCGTAATATTATTTTGGTCGACGTTACGCATTTGGCCAAGACAGGATTACACACAGGCATCCAGCGAGTTGTTCGATCAATTTATAATGAGCTTAAAGAGCTAGCCCCCAGTGGTATTGATGTTGAACCTGTGTGTTTAATGGCAGACGGTGGTTTTTGGCATTTCAGATACTATGACCTTGATCTGGGTGTGCAAGGTTCAGAAGTAGTGGTGCCTATTCAAGGTGATATTTTTTTGGGAGTAGATTTGAATGCTGCCATCATACATGCGTCTAAAGTAGGCTTGTTTGATGATTGGCGCAAACGAGGGGCTAAAAACCTGTTTATTGTACATGATATTCTGCCGATCACTCATCCGCATTGGTGGGAAGGTGGCGCTAGTCATCGGCATGAGAAATGGTTGAGGGCGATTTTAGACTCAGCCGATGTAGTGGTTTCTGTGTCAAAAAGCACTCAAGATGAAGTGATTCGCTGGACACAGCAAGCGTCTGTTGATACTTCCAATGTACGCTTTGACTGGTTTCATCTTGGAGCTAATTTTGATAATGCTATTAAAGTGTCAGAAGCAAAACCAGTTAAAGCATCGGATGTAGATCAATCTGTAGTCAAGCTGTTGCATGAAAAAGAAACTTTTCTCGTGGTAGGAACTCTTGAACCGCGTAAAGGACATATGCAGTGTCTCAACGCATTCGAGCTACTTTGGGAAAAGGAAAGTGACGTACACCTGGTGTTTGTCGGTTGTGAGGGGTGGATGGTCAATAAGCTGGTTAAAAAAATTAACGGCCACCCCGAACTAGGAAATCGTCTTTTCTGGTTGGATGGAGTTTCCGACGAGTATCTTACGGAAGTCTACCGAGCCTCTACTTGTCTGGTTCAGCCAAGTTACGGAGAAGGATTTGGTTTGTCTGTTGTTGAGGGTGCTTATTATGGTCTGCCAATCATTGCGCGAGATATACCAATCTTTCGCGAGCTGGCTGATAATCATGCCGCCTTCTTTAAAGGTGAAACTCCATTTGAATTGGCGGCAGCGATCGAGTCATGGTTGTGTGTTTATAGAAAGCAGCAGCATGCCACATCTTCTGGTTTAGAGTGGAATACATGGCGAGACTCGGCTCTACAACTCAGCAATATTTTAAAAGAAGTTACAAGTGAGAGAGAGCAAGAAGATGTTTAGCCAGCTTAAATGGTTTTTATTGGTTTCCAAAACCATTGTGAGATATCAACCCAGTCAGATCCTTTACATAGTTATGCTGGGGTTTTCTTCGCGCATCGCCGCTACCCTGGCGTTGTTGTTGCCTGTCAAAGTTATCATGATGGCAGGCAGGCATAAGGTGCCATCATATTTTCCGGAGATGTTTAATAAGATGGAGATGAATGATTTGATGGTTCTACTTTCTGTTGTCGCGGTAGTGCTTTATGTTGTTCATGTGGTGTTGGATGGATTTTTTTCCTCTGCGGAAAAAAAGGGAATGAGGAGCTTTCTGCAAAGTCTGAACATCGGTGAAAAAGACGGCAGAACAACAAAAATTCTCCAGAAATGTTATCAGAGAGTCGCTGACTCCATGACAGAGCTGTTTTTTGTGACTGTTGTCTTGCTATTTATTTTATTTGCTTTTCCTGTGCTCTTCGTGACTCTAGTAACCTATACCGTGTTGGTTGTTCTTGGTTTTGAGATGATTCAGCACTTCCGATTTTCTAAAAATGAGTCTGCTGAACGGGATATGGCTGATGTTGAAGATAGTAACGAAAACGACAATAGCCAGATAGCCAGGTGGGTTGACGTAGGGTTTCTTGTGGGCTTTCTCGCTATTGTGATTTGCGTCTTATTTGAAATGCTGCCCAATGTCATTCTGGTGCTGGTGAGTTTCTTGCTTATCAGGCGCGCCAGTGGCGGGGTGAAGAAGTTTCTCAAAACCGTGGTTTTCCTTGAGGGGCATAGACCGGCGGTGAGAGACTTAATTGGTTGAATGAATGCGCTTACGGAGTATAGCAACTAATGACTCAGGAGCATGCTGAAAAACTCGTAGTTATCCATACTGGATTTCATAAAACAGGAAGCTCGTCCATTCAGCATAGCCTTGCTCACAATAGGGATTTATTGGTGGCGAGAGGCTACCATTATCCTAAATTTATTTTCAATGGTACAGAGTTTTATAATCGTTCGGCTCCGCTGTATGGGCTTTATTGTGAAGAACCTAAGACATTTCTGCATTATTGGTACCACAATCAACTTGAACCAGATCATGTGAATCATGCGCTTGAAAAACTGTTTCAAGATGACTTATGGAATCGAGATAAATTAATTTTTTCCGATGAATTTGTTTCGATTTTGTCAAAACAGGAGTTGATTCGCTTGCGAGACAATTTTACCCGCAACGGTTTTAGGTTGCGGGTGATCAGCTTTGTACGTGAACCTTTTAACTTGATGGTCTCTACGAGCCAGCAACGTTCACGTCAGTTCGCAATAAAAAGTGTACTCAGTGGAAACCTCCTCCAAAAAGAAGTGAAGAAAATTAAAGTTCTGAAAGATGTCTTTGGTGACGCTGCGGAGTTTTATAATTTTGAGAAAACCTGTTTTCACCCATCAGGGCCGGTAGGTTTCTTTTTTGACCTGTTGAATATAACACTAAAGCCAGAAAGTGCTCTGCGAATAAATGAGAGTATGTCGCAGCACTCCGTCCGATTGCTGAGTTATATCAATGAGCAGGCTCCGGGGTTAAAAAGTGACAGAGAGATCAATCCTATTCGACAACGGTTGGATACAGGGTGGTTGGAAAAAATACCAGGGAAAAAATTTCAGCTCAATAAAGATGAAATAGAGTTTATAAAACCTAGCGTTTTAGAGGCACGCCAGTCAATTGAAGAGCTGTTGGGGGAAGGCTTTTTTCCGCCATTGAATCTGGTATGCTCTGGATCAGAAAGTTGGGGGGAAGAGCAAATAGATTTTATTTTTCGCTCTGCGAATAAGCTAGATTTGCACATCTTGCTTCGAGTGAACGATTATCTTTGGGCCCAAGAGCTTGAAGGTAGTGAAGCAGAGACCAAGCGAGATACCCTTACCAACTTATTGAGAGAAAGGCTGGATAGAGAAAAGCTGGATAGTGGGCTGCCGCCGACTAAGAAATGTTCCATGCTAAGAAGGTTGTTTCGGGCCTGTAAGCGGCTCATGCTGGCTCGACTGCAAGGGTAGAAATTGTATGCCCAAATTAAAAAACATTATTCTGCACATAGGTCTGGGTAAAACCGGCTCCACGGCGATACAGCGCACCTTGGCGGATAATGTTGACTTGCTTGAAAGTTGTGGCGTGTTGTATTCGGGTGGGACCGGTCATAACGATACGGGGTTGGCTCTGGCTTTTTCTGAAGTCATAAGGAGTACTCTTAACCGCAACTCAGGGCGCAAGCAAAAAAGAAATCTCGGGTATCTGGAAAAGTTGCAGCAGCGAGCGAAATCCACCTCCGCTGACCATTTAATTCTTTCCCATGAGGGCCTAATTCATTTAACGGTTGCAGAACTGCCGGTGTTACAGGAGTTTTTAAAGGGGTTGTCTGAAAGAGTGACCGTTGCGCTTTATGCGCGTGATCCGTTTTCTTACGCGTTGAGCGCAATCAGTCAGAGAGTAAAAACGGGACGCAGAGCCTCGGGGGGCTCTTCACCAATTGTTGAATATCAAGACATTATAGAGAGGTGGTCTGTTTTTTTTGGCCGAGAGGCACTTGAAGTGCGACTCTTTTCACGTGACGTTTTTCCTGATGGTGATGTGGTGTTGGATTTTATCTCAATGCCCGTGCTTAAAGGTGCTCTGAATAGCCTTGAGGTCTCGAATTTTAAAAATCAATTTGAGTGGAACCCCAGTTTATCGAGTTTGGCAATGAGGGTTGGGGATCGAATTGTTGAGATTCTTGGCGCTGAAACCCCTAAGGGACAAGACTTTAGGTCACTGTTTCTCGATGAGCTTTATTTGCTCAACTCAGGTAAGGCTGAACTGACTTCAACGCAGAAAAAAGGAATTCGGTGGTTTTCGCATCGACATACGAAATATTTGGCGCAGGAGTTCAATGTACTGTTTCCTGAATTCAAAGAGCCTGTGAAGCAGTCAATGCTTTTTTTTGGAGAAGGACATGGAAACACTGGCGTGTAAAATCATAGCCAGTAAACTGCCTGAATTTCGACTGGGCTATGCCCGTTCTGGCTGGCGAAGTCTAAAATGTTGGGCGTTTGATCGCGTTTTCGCTAGGGGTCGTTGATGTACTTTGGGCAAAGATGGCCAATACTTACAGGCAGAAAGTGATGAAGTTTATTGTACATATTGGAACGGAAAAAACCGGCAGCAGTTCGATACAAAAATTTATACATATGAATAAGTTTGCCCTCACTGAGTTGGGTTTTTTGTACCTGCATAACCCTGGCAGGGCCGATTACAGAGGTATTTCAACCTTCTGTATAAATAGGGGGCGTGTGGATGACTATCTGAGGCGAAAGCGAGTGAAAACATCTTCTCAGCGGGCTGAGTTCGACAAGAATTTTCTATCTGACTTTCATCGGCAAATGGGTGCTGCAACCGGACACATTCATACGGTTATTATTTCCAGCGAGCATTTAAGTTCGAGGCTGCACGACTTGGAGGAGATTGAGAGGTTAAAGTCGTTGTTGTCGGAGTATGCTTCTCAAGTGAAAATAGTTTGCTATATCAGGGAGCAGACTGGCATGGTTTGTTCACAGTACTCGACCCGAATAAAAAGCGGGGGTAAGGTTAAATTTGGTAATTTTTTTGCTGCATATCTTTGTAAAAAGAACCGACGTGATCTGTATGATTCAATGTTTGAACTGTGGGGGGAAGTCTTTGGTCATGATAATTTGAACGTCCGCCTGTTTGATAAGTCCTTTTTTAATGGGGGAACACTGCTATCTGATTTTGCCCGGCAATTACCTGACGAAATCTGTGAACACCTGAGCCCCCTCCGAAAACATAAAAACCAAGCATTGAGCAGAAAGGGCTGTGAATGGTTGCGCCGGTTGAATTATCTCTTTCCTGAAAGAGTACGTGGCTATACGGTTGTGGAGGGATTTAGAGCGTTGCTGGTTCATACCGTTGCATTGTTGACAAAAGGAGAAGGGCTACAGCTCAATTCAGAGCAGAAAGTGCTTATCGCCCAAAAATTTGGGCAATCAAATGCGCGCACATGTGCAAACTTTTTTCCTGACCGTGAGCGTTTGTTTCCCGAGTGATTGTATTTAGAAAGTGACAGTATTTTGAAAAAACTTAAAAATATTTATCTGCATGTCGGTGGAGACAAGACTGGCTCAACTACCATTCAACATGTTTTTGATACTAATAGAGCCAGGCTGGCTGAAGCAGGTTACTACTATGCGAAAAATACCAGCCACCATCATTTAGCAGGCTTCTTTAGTCAGAGCCCAATGCTATTGGATCATTACCGGGTGAATACAAGCCAGTATGATAAAGACAGTGTCAAAGTGCTGGCGTGTGAATATCTTGATGACTTAACCAGTGATTTACGATCGGGAAACTACCACACGCTGATTCTGTCTTATGAGGGGTTTTTAGGGTTGTCTCAAGAAGAGATGTACAACCTGAGAAATTTCTTATTAGAGTGGTCAGAAAGTGTCAGCGTGATTTACTACATGCGACCACATTTGTCGTATGCAGCAAGCGGAATGAGTGAACGTGTTCGATACGGATCGCCTGCTTGGGGTGTACACCCTCCGATAACAATATACATGCCTCGATTGAAAATTTTGAAAAAAGTGTTTGGGCGATCGGCTCTTTCTCTACGAAAGTTTTCTCGTGCTGATTTTCTGGGGGGAGACGTTTTACAGGATTTTTCTACGCTAATAGGGATGACGAAGACGTTAATAGATAATATGGATATTACTGTTCGCAAGGCTAACGAATCCCTTTCTGAAGAAGCCATTCTGATTGGAAGTGCTATTGCACGTTTGCTGAAGCCTGTATCTGGACCTGTGGGCGGAGATTTTGATAAAATATTTAGCCCGATTTTAGAGAGAATCAAGGGACGACGTTATCGGCTGAGTAAGCTGCAAATAGAAGTTATTCAACGTGCAACAGAAGAAGATGTCAGGGGCGTTTCTCGAGAGTTCAGAATTGATCTTAGCATGGGAGAACCGAATCCCAGTACATCTCAAGCGTTATCTGGTCAAGCGGCAGCGTCACTGGCTAGGTTGTTGGTTGAACAGGTTTTACCGGGGCAGAAGTTACCACCGGAGCTTCCAGTATGGCCGGCAGAAGCAAGTGTTGTAAAGGCAGCACAAGGTAGAGTAAATGTAGATCTAGGAGCAGGGTTTAATCTGAAGAGTGACGGATTATACGATCTGGTAGTGGCTGTTGAGAATAACTCAAAATATTGGTGGGGAGGCGATATAGCGCCTGTGAAGCTGTGTTATCACTGGTTTGACCAAGAGGGGGGCAGTGTTATCTTTGACGGGATAAGGACGGAATTGCCTGATGAAGGGATTGGCCCGGGTGAGAAAGCAAAACTAAAAATGCGTATCAAGATGCCAGATTGTTCTGGAACATACAAATTGCAGCTCACTATTTTGCAAGAATATTTTAGTTGGTTTGAAACCATTAGATTAGAGACTTCTTGGCTTTCAGTGGATTATTTTGAAGGTCGCGATCTAAGTTTTAAGCTTCTCTAATGTTTTCTGTACACTGCTGTCGCAATAGCTCGGTCAGTTACCTTGTTGCTGCGAGGCTAAGGATTATTTTTGGAGAAAGTTGTGGAAGTTTTTATAGATGCCGAGACAACTGCTAGGCGTAGTGGGGGAATAGGGAGATACACTGAGCGCTTATTACGTGAACTAAATAATCTTGAGGTTGTTAGAAAAATTTATTGCTTTAGGGGGCTGTCTTGGCAGGAATTCTCTGAAGAGGGAAAGGGTAATAACCTAGAATTACAAGCCCCGGCTAGTACTGGTTTACTTAGAAAAGTAGCCAGAAATTTACCGGGTTTGAAATCACTGCACCAAAAACTAGTCGGGTTCTTTTTTAAATCGAGCGTAAGAAAAGCGACGGAGAAGCAGGTTGGAGTTAAGGTTAATAAAATTTACCATGAAACAAATTTTATTCTTAAGCCATTTGATGGGTTTAAAGTAACAACAATTCATGATCTTTCGTTTATTCACTATCCAGAGTTCCAACCTAAATCGAGAGTTCGTTTTTTCAGAAAGAATTTGCCCGAAACGCTAAGGAATGCAGATCACCTGATAACTTGCACGGAGCATATAAAGAAGGAGCTGATTGCCGAATTCGGTGTTGCTGAAGAAAAAATTACACCCATATATTTGGGGGTGGATGAAGAATACAAACCTAGGTCTGAGGCTGAAACTAGTACTTTTTTGAGAGAGTATGGGCTGGAGCATGGTAAGTACCTGCTATCAGTGGCTACGCTGGAGCCTAGAAAAAATCTCGGTAATGTTCTAAAGGCCTTCTGTGCATTACCTGGTGAGTTGAGAAGAAGCTACCCACTAGTACTCGTTGGATGTGACGGGTGGATGAACCACAATTTGCTCAGTGAAATAAAAGTGTTGAAAGAAAAAGGGACGGTCATTCTGTTGGGATATGTGGCAGAAGAGGCGCTCCCTTATCTTTATTCTGGCGCAAGGGCTGTCATTTTTATTCCTGTCTATGAAGGGTTTGGGTTGCCTGCTTTGGAGGCGATGGCATCGGGTGTGCCGTTGTTGGCTTCTGATATTCCCTGCTTAAAAGAAGTTGTAGCTGACGGAGGTTTGTATGTGCCAGTAAATGATATTTCCGCTATATCGATTGGTATGACAGAAGTGCTTAAAAGTGATGTGGTTAGAGAAAAGATGATAGGTAGAGGGCTGGAGCGAGCATCACAGTTTTCCTGGCAGAAATGTGGGGTGGAAACATTGTCAGTGTATAAAAAACTGTTGGCAGAAAAATGAAGGAAGAGCTGCTGCTTGGCCTTATATTTAATCCAATGACGTTGAATGAGGCCGCTGAAGCATTAATTTCTGATGCTCAGCGTGGTTTAAAGCGTTCAGTGGTGACCCCTAATGTTGACCATGTAGTTCGAGCGAAAAAAGATTCTCTTATTAGGGCGGTATTCAATTCGTGCCAATATCATTTTGTTGATGGTATGCCATTGGTGTGGATGAGCCGATGGCTTTGCAGTGAAAAATTCCCAGAACGTGTTTGTGGGGTGGACTTATTTGAAAAAATTTGTGAGCTTTCTGTTAGAGACAAGATAAAAATTTATTTATTGGGTGCAGAAGAAAGTGTTCTGAAGAAAACGATTAATAAATTGGAAGATGATTTTCAAGGGATAGATATAGTTGGAAGTTTTTCTCCGCCAGTGGGTTTTGAGAATAACGCGGAAGTTAATCAGTTGATCACTGAGCAGATAAATTCATCATCTGCTGACATTGTGTTTTTGGCATTGGGAGCACCTAAGCAAGAAATTTGGATGCATGATTATATTTCTTTTCTAGATCGAGGAGTTTTAGTTGGCGTTGGGGCGGCCTTTGATTTGTATGCTGGCAAGTATTGTAGAGCTCCCAAATGGGTTCAGAACATCGGCTTTGAATGGCTGTGGCGGCTTACCTTAGAACCCAGAAGGCTTTGGCGGCGTTATATTTTGGATGATATGAGAATATTGCCTTATTTTATTTCAGAGGTGTTTTTCAATCGAAAGTAAAGAATGTTAGATATTAGTGCAATCCATCTCTTGCCATTTATAATGGCGCTTTTTAAATTCTCTCAGAATTATTGATGATATCAATAGAATGAATTCACTAGAACGTAAAAGCTTGTTTGGCCTAGCCTCCCTCTATGCCTTTCGTATGCTGGGATTGTTCATGCTGCTGCCAGTTTTGGCGCTTTACGCTGAGAACTATTCGGGCAGTACGGCACTTTTAGTTGGTCTTGCGTTAGGTGTTTATGGCTTGACGCAGGGGCTACTCCAGATCCCTCTAGGTTTTTTATCGGACAGAATTGGTCGAAAGCCTGTAATTGTTGGAGGAATGTTACTTTTTCTAGTCGGTAGCATCGTAGCTGCTATGTCGGATTCTATGTGGGGGTTGATTACTGGGCGTGCCTTGCAGGGTACTGGTGCAGTAGCCAGTACAATTATGGCACTGCTATCTGATCTTACCACTGAGCAAAATCGTACTAAGGCAATGGCGACTGTGGGTGGTAGCATTGGCGTGGCTTTTGCGGTATCTATGGTATTTGGGCCAGTATTGGCTAATTGGTGGGGGCTTTCAGGACTGTTTTGGTTGACTGCGTGCTTGGCGGTAGTCGGCATTATGGTCTTGTTGTTGGTCATTCCTACGCCGGAAATATCTATACGAAACGCTGAAGCTCAAGCTGTACCCGCGATGTTTGGCAAACTATTACGAGATGGTGAGCTATTACGCCTCAATCTAGGCATTGGAATATTGCACTTTGCTCAGATGGCGAGTTGGGTTGCTGTACCGGTAATTCTGGAACAGTCGTTATCCTACAGCCGTGATCAGCATTGGATGATTTACTTGGGAGCCATGGGTCTTTCATTTCTTTGTATGCTTCCCTTTATTCTCATTGCCGAAGCTAAACGAAAAATAAAGCCTGTATTTGTGGGTGCGGTGGTCTTGCTTGCTTTAGGGGAGGTCGTACTCGGCGGGAACATAGAAAGCCGTATCTGGTTTGTATTTGGATTGTTTGTGTTCTTTATGGCCTTCAATCTATTGGAGGCGACATTACCATCACTGGTCAGCAAAATTGCTCCAGCGGGCGGTAAGGGGACTGCGATGGGAGTTTACTCCACCAGTCAATTTCTTGGGGCTTTCCTTGGTGGTGTTGTAGGCGGCTATGTGGTCCACCATTATGGCTATGCTCCAGTTTTTTGGGTTGCGTCTCTGCTGATAGCTGTTTGGATTATCGCTGCAGTAACCATGAAAAAACCTCGCCATTTGAAGAGTTTGGTGGTGCAGCTTCTGCCCAGCGAAGTAATTGTCGCGGATGATTTTGTCGGGCCGGTTCCTGGTGTCTGTGATGTAGTGGTGATTCCTGGGCAGCAGCTGGCCTATTTCAAGGTGGATAACGATGAGTTTTGTCGCGAAACCATGCAGAAAGTTTTGGGGCGGGCTTTCTAGGGTGCTGTTCTAGAGTCTTGGTCTACACATCTTCACACAAAAAAGCCCGCAATTATGCGGGCTTCAAAAATACTCTCAACAGCGGTATTAACACTAAACGCTAAAACGCCTTAAAAGGGGATGTCATCATCAAAGCTGTCAAAACCAGCGTCTGGCACTGATGTGGTTGAGCTTGGTTGTTGGTTCGGTTGTTGTTGAGATCCCTGTGCCTGAGGAGCATTCTGCTGCGCGGGTGCTGGGTTGTCATAACCTGTAGAACCACCGCGACTGTCCAGCATTTGCATTTCGCTGGCAACGATCTCTGTAGTATAGCGGTCCTGTCCGTCTTGGCCTTGCCACTTACGAGTGCGAAGTGAGCCTTCCACATACACTTTTGAACCTTTCTTCAGGTACTCGCTGGCTATTTCAGCCAGTCGATTGAAAAAAACCACCCGGTGCCATTCGGTACGTTCCTGTTGTTGGCCAGTCTGCTTATCCTTCCAGCTTTCACTGGTCGCTACAGTGATGTTTGTTACTGCATTACCATTAGGCATGAATTTAGCTTCTGGGTCTTTTCCCAGATTGCCGACCAAAATAACCTTGTTAATACCCCGAGCCATACTTTGCCCCAACTTTAAATTTACTTAATTAAGGACGCAAGTTTACCTTGGAATGCCAAGACTGTCATGGGAGGAAATTGGGTGGGGAGAAACTATCACTCTTCTGTCAGTGTGGCGTGTTGTGGGTGTATGCCGTTCAGTAAACAATAACATGAAGTCTAGATTCTTAGCTGTTTGACTTTACGCTGGGCCGCTCCGACACTAGGGCGTGCCAGCGTTTCAAGTTCTTATGAGTGTCTGGAATCTTAACTTTGGCCCACTGGGCGAAATCAACAGTTACTAGCGCAGTAATGTCTGCCACTGAAAACTGGTTTCCTGCAAAATAATCATGATCAGCCAAGTGACGGTCTATATCACTATAAAAATTCATGACTCGTTGGCGACCACGGTCAACGAGTTCAGGGATTTTGTCATAATTGTGTGGACCAATTAATGCGCGCCCTTCGAACCAGTCTGGACCATTGCGAAACAAATCGGCGACTGCTTGAAATCCATTAGTGAAGCAAATGTGATTCCACATCTCAATGGCACCAATTTCTTCAGGGGTTGTGCCGTATAAGGGGGGCTCAGGGTAGATGGCTTCTAGGTAGCGGCAAATAGCATTGGCTTGTGAGATGCAGGTGCCATCATCTAATTCTAGTGTGGGTACATCACAATTGGGGCTTTTAGCTCGAAAGGTCGGTTCCAGCTGTTCTCCCTTTAATAGATCAATCTGGGTTCGAGGGAGGTCTACCCCTTTTTCAGCCATAAAGATATTTAAGCGACGTGGATTAGGTACTCCGGGGTAGTCGTAGAGTTTCATGGTATCTCCCAAGATGGTGATTGTTACATTACTAGCTGCAAGGATACTGTTTTTTGGGGAATGACTTCTAGGTGAAACTTAAACGTTTCTTGTTTGAACGGGTGTGTTTTTTGAGTTTGTTTGAGAATAATTGGTACTATTGATAAGTGATTATGTAGGAGAGGGTAATACTTCTAATACGCATTTTTATTAATGAAACCTTTAAGAGTAGTTAATAAAATGATCTTGATATCCAGCCAAAGGGACCAGTTGTTGATGTATTCAAGATCACACTCAACTCGTTTTTCCATTTTTTCTAGTGTATTTGTTTCGCCTCGATATCCCCGAATCTGTGCTAAACCCGTGATGCCAGGCTTAACCTTGTGCCGCCACATGTAAGACTCCACCAAGTCTTTGTAGTACTCGTTATGAATAAGGGCATGTGGCCGTGGGCCGACAATAGACATTCGGCCTTGTAGTACATTAAAAAACTGGGGTAATTCGTCAAGGCTTGTACGGCGGAGAAACGAGCCAATTTTAGTAACTCTGAAGTCATTCTTTTGCGCTTGAGTGACATTGTCCTCATCTTCTGTATACAGCTTCATGGTGCGGAATTTATAGACTTTAAATGGTTTTCCATCCCGCCCATGTCGGTGCTGTTTGAATAGGACCGGCCCTGGGTCAGTCAGCTTCATCAGTAAGGCAATCATTAGGCAAAGGGGTGTGATTAATAGCCCAATAGCCACCCCTAAAATGAGATCTTCAAGGCGTTTTAGCCATCTATTAATACCATCTAATGGCGTGCAGCTGATATCAATGGCGTAGTGTCCAGCAGTATTGGAAACTTTGTGGTTGAGAAGCTGTAGGTCTTCAAGGTCAGGAAAGAATCGAATATCGACGGTCTCATGGCGAAGTTCGTAGATAATGTCTGTGATAAAGCTGCCCATGTTCAAAGGTAGGTTAAGCCACACTTCATCAGCCTGATATTTCTTTAGGTCATTAATCATCGTTGCGGCATGAATACTTGCCTCTATCTGGTGGGCGCTGATGTAAGCCGCTATGTTATAGCCAGTAAGCGTTATATCTTTCTGGCTAAAGGTTGCTTTTGATAGGTTTCCATCTGTGGTGATAACAAGAATGTTGCGTAGATTTTTTCCTGATCGCCGCAGGCTTTTGAAATAGAGGTAGTGGAAACTGCGGTAGGCAACACCGCCAGTCCAGATAAACAGAATCATGTAAGTGAGCCAGAGGCGGGAAAATTCTATGGCTGTTCGGGTAAAGACGAGGAAAGCGGTTAGCAAAGCAATGCTTAGTCCAAGGCTTAGGCTGTACCGCTTGAACAAAGTCAGCAATCGTCGCCCACGCCATGAGTCGTAGGCGCCTGTGATCGTGAGGCAGAAAACCACTAATAGGGCTACGCCACCACTGAGAACTTGAAATTTGGTCTCCATTGTGGGGCTGCCAAACCGGATGGCGTGGGCCAAAATACTGGCACCGACAACAATCGAAAAGTCGATTACAGCAATTATTGGCGCAAATGTTGCCCTGTAGCCTGAAGTGGTCGGCATTATCTATTCACTGTGTATGGTGCAAAAAAAAGAGAGCTGTTGATGGCTCCCTTTAATTATATCTTTTAACTTTATAACAACTGCGAACTGTTATTCATAACGCTGAAAAGTTAGCGTTGCGTTAGTACCGCCAAAGCCGAAGCTATTGGACATAATACGCTGCAAGTTAGCGTTATCGATACGTTTAGCCACGATGGGCAGATCTGCTGCTTCGGGGTCAATCGTTTCAAGGTTTGCTGACGCACAGATGAAATCATTTTCCATCATTAGCAGGCTGTAGATGGCTTCCTGAACACCTGCTGCTCCCAGGCCGTGACCTGAGAGAGATTTGGTGGAGCTAATGGGCGGTGCATCGTCACCGAACACGTCTTTAATCGCTTTTAGTTCTGCCAAGTCACCCACGGGTGTACTCGTGCCATGAGTGTTGATGTAATCAATGCTGCCATCTGTCGTTTCCATGGCCATCTTCATACAGCGTGCAGCACCTTCACCGGAGGGGGCTACCATGTCATAGCCATCTGATGTGGCGCCGTAACCAACGATTTCAGCATAAATAGTTGCACCGCGGGCTATGGCGTGTTCCAGATCTTCTACGACTAGGCAGCCAGCACCAACACCAGGGACAAAGCCGTCGCGATCAGTGTCGTAAGCACGAGAGGCTTTCTCGGGTGTATCATTATATTTACTGGACAGGGCACCCATAGCATCAAACATACCGGCCATTGACCAGTGCATATCTTCTGCACCGCCAGCAAATACCACATCCTGTTTGCCCATCTGGATCAACTCCATGGCATGGCCAATGCAGTGGGCGCTAGTCGCGCAGGCTGATGAGATGGAGTAGTTAGTGCCTTTGATCTTGAATGGTGTAGCCAAACAGGCGGAGACGGTGCTGGCCATAATCTGGGTCACCCGATAGGGGCCCGCACGTTTGATACCACGCTCACGCATGACATCAATCGTTTCAGTAAACATTTCACCTGATACGCCGCCGGAGCCCATAACGAGTCCAGTTCGTATGTTGGACACTTGGTCTTCGGACAGTCCTGAGTCAGCAATGGCTTGAGCCATGGCGATATAGCCATAGGCAGCAGAAGGGCCCATAAAGCGCAGCACTTTACGATCGATATGCTCTGCTGGGTTGAGATCAAGTTTGCCTGCAACGTTGCAGCGCAATCCCATCTCTTTGAAATCTTCCCGGAAGGCAATGCCCGACTTGCATTCTCTCAAAGACTCGGTGACGGTTTCTTTGTCATTACCTAGGGGGGAAACAATCCCCATGCCGGTAATTACCACGCGTTTCATTGGCTACCCCTATGCCGGTCAAAAAATCCGGTCATCATTGTCACCTAAAGTGTTATCTATAGGATCAATTGTAATCTAATGGATCAAAAGTTGTCAGTTGACTCGAACAGTCCAACCCTAAGATCTTTTGCAGTGTAAATCTCGCGGCCATCTACAGAGACGGTGCCGTCAGCGATCACCATTTTCAGTTTGCGTTCGACAATCCGTTTAACATCAATACGATAAGTGATTAACTTGGCTTTTGGTAGGACTTGACCGAAGAATTTCACTTCTCCGGAACCCAGTGCGCGGCCACGCCCAGGGTTGCCCTTCCAGGCTAGGAAAAAACCGGTGAGCTGCCACATGGCATCGAGACCAAGGCATCCCGGCATCACGGGATCGCCTTCAAAATGACAACCGAAGAACCAGAGGTCTGGCCGGATGTCTAGCTCAGCGGTCATGACCCCCTTGCCATGTTCTCCCTCACTGGCATGAATGTGGGTGATTCGATCCACCATCAGCATATTGTCGCTGGGTAGCTGGGCATTACCTTCGCCAAACAGGTTTCCTTGGCTGCAAGCAATAATTTCCTCGCGAGTGTATGAGTTCTGCGATTGTGGAATGAACGTGGTCATCGATTGAGTGGCCTCTGCTAGCTACTGTTTACTCCGGTTTCCCCGGAGTTATTGGTTTTTTGTCAATTTATTGGTTTTTATCAAAGGGGGCGAATTTTATCTGATCTGAGTGTTAAGTCCAGAAAAGATGCGGTTTACAGCCCCATTAGGAGAATAGTTGACAATAATTGTGGTGTTATGACTTGCGTTGAATAGCGAAGTCCGCCAGCTCTAGCATGGCTTTGCGTTCGGGGGTGTCAGGTAGGTTGTGGAGACATAGCTGAGCCTGTTCAGCATGCTGTTTAGCACACAACATAGTGTAGTCCAGAGCGCCAGTGGTATTGATGGCGTCCAGGATGGCATCCATCTGGTCAATGCCGCCTTCCTCGATGGCGCTTCGAATGAACGCTGCTTGGTCTCGTGTGCCATTCTGCATGGCATAGATGAGAGGTAGTGTGGGTTTGCCTTCCGCAAGGTCATCGCCAACATTTTTGCCAAGGTCTTCGGTGTTGCCATTGTAGTCCAGTGCGTCGTCCACCAGTTGGAATGCTATTCCGAGGTGATGCCCGTATCTGCCCATTGCCGCCTGTAGCGTTGGAGTGGCACCGGCAAGTACCGCACCTGTTTCGGCGGCGGCATCAAATAACTGAGCCGTTTTTTTACGAATAACTTCGAGATACGTTTCTTCTGTGACATCCGGGTTCCCAGCATTAATCAGCTGTTGAACTTCGCCTTCAGAAATAATATTGGTGGTGTCAGCGATAATTCGCATGATATCCATGTTGCCGATGGCGACTAGCATCTGAAACGCGCGGGAATAGAGAAAGTCTCCCACCAAAACACTGGGAGCATTACCAAACTTGGCATTGGCAGTAGCGCGACCGCGACGTAGGTCTGAGGTGTCGACCACATCATCATGAAGCAGGGTGGCTGTGTGGATAAACTCGATAATGGCGGCTAAAGAGGTATGTTGAGTGCCTTGATAGCCACAACTATTAGCACTGAGTAATACTAATAGCGGGCGTAACCGCTTGCCTCCAGCATCGATAATATATTGGCCGATATTCTCCACTAGCCCTACATCGGAATGTAGTTGGCTGAGAATCAGCTCATTAACCTGATTAAACTCGGATTTTACCACTTGGTGAAACGGCAACATGCCAGAGCCTCGTGCATTAATTTTTATTAAAGATGTCCTCTGAAACGGACGCGTTGGCATCCTAGGGTTGGGTGGGGGGTGTGTCAAGGGGAAGGCGCATTATTGCTGGATTTTAGGCGATTTTTCCTTGCGGTTGTGAGTGGTTTCCCTTAGACTTCCCGCCCTCGCAAAACCGGCCTGGAGAAATCGTTCTCGTGGGCTTAGAACTGGCATATGCGAATACGGAGCAAACTATGTACGCAGTAATTAAAAGTGGTGGCAAGCAGCACCGTGTGCAGGAAGGTGAATACCTGCGCTTGGAGAAGCTGGAAGTGGCCACAGGTGAAAGCATTGATTTTGATGAAGTGCTGATGGTAACAGACGGTGACAATATTAAAATTGGCACCCCTCTGGTTGAAGGAGGCAAGGTTACTGGAGAAGTACTTAGCCATGGCCGTGCTGATAAGGTGAAGATCATCAAGTTCAACCGTCGTAAGCACAGTCGCAAGCAAATGGGCCACCGCCAGTGGTTTACCGAAGTTAAAATTACTAGCATTAGTGCTGGTTAAGATTAGATAGGAGAACGGCATGGCTCATAAGAAGGCTGGTGGTAGTACTAATAACGGACGCGATTCCGAAAGTAAACGCCTTGGTGTTAAACGCTATGGTGGCGAACAGGTCATCGCAGGTAATATTATTGTTCGTCAGCGTGGTACTCGTTTCCACGCGGGTGTAAACGTTGGTATTGGTCGCGACCACACAATTTTTGCAAAGGCCGATGGCCAGGTTCAGTTTACGGTCAAAGGACCGAAGAACCGTAAATTTGTGAATATCGTCACTGCGTAAGGCTAACAATTTGAGAAAGAGCCCCGCATTGGCGGGGCTTTTTTGTTTCTGGAATTAGAGGTTATCGGTTTATATATAGGCTTTAGTGTTTCCTATGTATAGCTGGTGGGCTTTTTCGAATGATGTCTTAAGCACAGCTGATAACAACCTACAGAGCACGGTATACTCTCACGATGAAATTTGTTGATGAAACACCCATTCATGTACAGGCTGGCCGCGGTGGTAATGGCTGCCTGAGTTTTCGCCGTGAAAAATATATTGAACGGGGTGGCCCCGATGGCGGCGATGGCGGAGATGGCGGTAGTGTCTATCTGGAAGGAGATGAAAATCTCAATACACTGGTGGACTACCGGTTTCAACGAAACTTCAACGCCGATAGTGGCCAAGCTGGCAGTTCCAGGAATTGCACCGGCAGGGGTGGAGACGACTTGGTTCTAAAAGTCCCTGTTGGAACCACCATCATGGATGAGGATACAGAAGAAGTCCTTGGAGATATTACCGCTGCTGGTCAGCGATTGGTGGTGGCCAAAGGGGGCTTCCATGGTTTGGGTAATACCCGTTTTAAATCCAGTACCAACCGTGCACCACGCAGGACATCACCGGGTACAGAAGGTGAATTACGACATTTGAGGCTGGAGTTGAAGGTGTTGGCAGATGTTGGGCTGTTAGGGTTGCCCAACGCCGGAAAGTCCACCTTTATACGTGCTGTATCCGCTGCACGCCCAAAAGTGGCTGATTATCCATTTACGACGCTAGTGCCAAACCTAGGTGTGGTACAGGCTCAGAAGTACCGCAGTTTTGTCATTGCTGATGTGCCTGGTTTGGTGGCTGGAGCCGCTGAAGGCGCGGGGTTGGGTATCCGTTTTCTGAAACACCTGACCAGAACGCGCCTGTTGCTTCACTTGGTGGATATGATGCCGAGTGACGGTGCTGACCCTGCGGATAATGTGAATATTATTGAGAATGAGCTCGACAAGTTTAGTCCGACCCTGTGGGGACGTGAGCGTTGGCTGGTATTGAATAAAATTGACCTGCTGCCAGAAGATGAGCGAGAGCAACGCTGTCAAGATGTCGTCGAAAAGCTACAGTGGGAAGGCCCTGTTTATCAGGTGTCAGCAGTGGCAGCAGAGGGAACCAAACAGTTATGCTGGGATATTATGGAGCGATTGGAGGCGTGCTGGGACGCGGAGCGGGAAGACCCTGAAGTTGCCGAGCATGAGCGAGAGCTGCAAAGCAGAATGCAGCGCGAGGCGCGGGATCGGATTGAGGCATTGCGCCGCCGCCCAAAAACTGATGATTCGGATGATGACGACTTCGATGACGAAGATGATGATCATGATGTAGAAGTTATTTATACCCCTTGAGTCTGGCGCTAAAACGGTTGAAGAGCTGACGGTCAGGGCTGCTTAAGGTAAGAGCTGCTGTATAGTTATGAGCAATATGTTATGAGCGATATGAGTGATAGAAGTATCGTAAAAAATGCCAAACGCTGGGTGGTAAAAATTGGTAGTGCACTACTGACTGCCGATGGTCGAGGCTTGGATCGGGAGGGTATCTCTGCCTGGGTTGAGCAGGTTGCAGCATTACTTGATCAGAATATTGAAGTCGTCATGGTGTCATCCGGGGCGGTGGCCGAAGGTATGTCTCGATTGGGCTGGGGTAAACGGCCTTCATCCATCCATGAATTACAAGCGGCGGCAGCAGTCGGCCAAATGGGCCTGGTGCAGGCCTATGAATTTCAGTTTCAACAATTTGACCGTCATACGGCCCAGGTTCTACTGGATCATGATGACCTCTCTAATCGGGAGCGTTATCTCAATGCCCGAAATACGCTGCAGACATTAATTGAGTTAGGCGTAGTGCCGATCATTAATGAGAATGATACGGTGGTAACCGATCAGATTCGCTTTGGTGACAACGATACCTTGGCAGCAATGGTGGCTAACCTGATTGATGCTGATCTGCTGGTCATTCTTACCGATCAGGATGGACTGTTTGATGCCGATCCTAGAAGCAACCCTCGTGCACAATTGGTTTCTCAGGGGAAAGCTGGCGATCCTGCGTTAGATGCATTGGCTGGTGGGAGTGCTGGTGGTTTAGGTCGAGGTGGCATGATCACCAAACTCACCGCCGCTCGGCTTGCAGCTCGTTCCGGTGCAAATACCGTGATTGTTGGTGGTCGAGCAGAAAATGTGCTGACGAGTCTGGCCGATGGTGAAACACTTGGCACACTGTTAACGGCAGAGCAGGAACCCCTTGCTGCCCGCAAACAATGGTTGGCGGGTAGGTTGCAGGTGCGCGGTTCGTTAACCCTTGATGCCGGTGCAGTACGGGTACTTAAAGAGCAGGGTAAAAGTCTGCTTCCAGTGGGTGTGAAGTCAGTGGTAGGTGATTTTCACCGGGGTGACTTGGTGCGCTGTGTTGATGAATCAGGACGTGATGTTGCTCGGGGTCTGGCTAACTATAATGCCTTGGAAAGCCGACAAATTATTGGCAAGAACAGCCACTTGATTGCCGAAATATTGGGTTACTGCGATGATGAGGAGTTAATTCACCGTGATAATCTGGTGCTGGTTTAGTTTGTCTTGGTCGTAGATAGTTTAGACCGTTAACTTAAAAGCATTAGCTCCAAAGTAGAGTCACCACAAAAAAACCGGCCTAGAGCCGGTTTTTTTAATCTTAAGAATAAGTAAATGCTTAGCTGGCTGAGAGTGCCTTAACCTGAGCATTCAGGCGGCTCTTGTGACGAGCGGCCTTATTCTTATGGATGATACCTTTGTCAGCGATACGGTCGAGTATAGGGACAACCGTATTGTAAGCAGCTTGAGCTGCTTCAGCTTCGCCTGATTCAATGGCGGCATAAGTCTTTTTGAGATAGGTACGCATCATGGAGCGCAGGCCAGCGTTGTGCGTGCGACGATTTTCGTTCTGCCGTGCTCTTTTGCGTGCTTGGGGTGAATTGGCCACCTAAGTGCTCCTTTCTTTCAACAATGAGTCTGATATTCGAGGCGCGGAAATATACAGTGTTTGCCCCCATTTATCAACACACATTAAGTGGAAAGAAGACCGGAGTAGGGGGTTTTGAGCGAAACAGGTACTGGGAGCGCTCAGTTAAGAGTCAATCAGGTCATTATGGTCTTGAGCGCTATGCTGGCAGCTATCATCCAGTGGTTAAAATCACTATGATCTGGCCTGTGAATTCAAGAACATAGCAGAGAACGTTAAGTTTGCCGCATCAAGATACAGAGTCACACAGCCAGCCACAGAACCCACCGGTAAAATCATCGAAATTACTGCGTTCCAGTGGCGTGGTCAGCAGTATGACCATGCTGTCACGGGTGCTGGGGCTGCTGCGTGATATCGTCTTTGCTCGGGTCATTGGTGCAGATGCGATGGCTGATGCCTTCTTTGTGGCATTTAAAATCCCCAACTTTTTTCGTCGACTGTTTGCAGAGGGCGCTTTTTCACAGGCGTTTGTTCCAGTGTTGGCGGAGTACAGGGAAAAGGGAAGCGAAGCCGCCGTAAAGGAGTTGATTGATCGAGTAGCCGGAGTGCTGGGTTCGGCGCTGATAGCCCTGACGGTATTGGTGGTCATTGCTTCACCGCTGGTGACAGGGCTATTTGCATTTGGTTTTTGGTTGGATTACCCCGATAAGTTTGCTGCAGCTAGCAGTATGTTACGAATTACCTTCCCCTACCTGATGCTAATTTCTCTCACCGGGTTAGCGGGTGCCATTTTAAACAGCTACGATCGTTTTGCGGTGCCGGCAGTGACCCCGGTACTGTTGAATGTCTCTATGATACTGGCCGCAGTGGTCGCAGCCCCATGGTTTGAGCAACCGGTCTACGCACTGGCTTGGGGTGTGTTAGTTGCTGGAGTGTTGCAGTTGTTGTTCCAGCTGCCCTTTCTTGCACAGATTCATGGTGTGCCGCGGCCAGTGGTGGATTGGCGTGACGAGGGTGTAGTGAGAATTCTGCGGCTGATGGCGCCGGCAATTTTTGGCGTGTCTGTGAGTCAAATAAATTTGCTGCTGGATACCATGATTGCTTCGTTTCTACCCACGGGCAGCATCTCTTGGCTTTACTATTCAGATCGTTTGTCCGAGTTGCCTCTGGGCGTTTTTGGGGTGGCGATTGCAACAGTGATTTTGCCGAGTTTATCTCGGCAGCACGCTGCAGATACACTGGAAAAGTTCAATAGCACCATGGATTGGGCGCTACGGATGATACTGCTAATTGCCATACCGGCAGCAGTGGCGTTGGTGGTTTTGGCAGAGCCGATCTTACTGACCTTGTTCTACTATGGTGATGTGATGACTTCTCGTGATATAGCGATGGCTACACTGAGCCTGCGAGCCTATGCCATTGGATTGGTCGCTTTTATGTTGATCAAGGTGCTGGCTCCGGGGTACTACGCTCGTCAGGATATTAAAACGCCGGTTCGGATAGGTGTGATTGCCTTGGTAACCAATATGGGGCTAAATATTGCATTTGCAGTACCGCTTCATCTCTACTGGGGTATAGGGCATGTGGGCTTGGCGCTAGCAACTTCATTGTCTGCCATATTAAATGCCGGATTGCTATTCCGCGGTTTAAGAAAAGGGCAGGTATACACTCCAGAGGCGGGTTGGCGTAAGTTTCTGCTGATATCGCTGTGCGCTAATTTGGTGATGGGGTTAGTGTTGTATGGGTTGACTCTAAACCTGGGTGATTGGGTGCCCTGGTCGTGGTGGCAGCGGGCTGGGTGGATGGGCACCATCTGTCTCATGGGTGCACTAATTTATACCGTATTCCTTCTGATGGGTGGGTTGCGTCTATCTCATCTCAAACACCGATAAAATCAGGCGTTCGCCTGTTTTTCATCTAGCTGGCTGGGTTATACTTTCGCCTTTATTTTTTGATGTCGGCAGCAAGTGAACGGAGAAAAGAAGCAATTTATTCGTGGCTTGCATAATCTGAAGCCAGAACACGGTGGTTGTGTTGCGACCATCGGCTCGTTTGATGGTGTTCATCGCGGGCATCGAGCCATTTTACAGCAGCTGCACGAGAAGGCTGTTGAGCTTGGTTTGCCATCGGTGGTGATGATTTTTGAGCCACAGCCACAGGAGTTTTTTTCCGGTGAGCAGGCACCTGCTCGATTGATGCGATTGCGGGAAAAAGTTGAGTCCTTTGTTGAAGAAGGCGTTGATCAGATTTTTTGTCTCCAGTTCAATCGCTCACTTCGCAGCCTGTCGGCGAGAGAGTTTGTTGATCAAGTATTGATAGCTGGGTTGAATGTTCATTGTCTGGTCGTTGGTGACGACTTTCGTTTTGGCCATGATCGCAGTGGTAATTACCAGTTATTAAAGCAGGCTGGTATTGAACATGGCTTTGATGTGCTGGATACCCGTACCCTGGAGTATCAGGGAGAGCGAATCAGTAGTACTCGTATTCGCCGGGCATTAGACGATGCTAATTTTGAATTGGTCGAGATACTTTTAGGTAGGCCCTACCGGATTGCTGGCAGGGTAGTTTACGGACAACGTTTAGGTCGGCAGCTGGGAATCCCTACTGCCAATGTTCACCTTAACCGTTACCGTGCACCACTTAGTGGTGTCTATGTGGTGGAAGCCTTTTTGGGTGGCCGGCGTCTGCCGGGTGTGGCCAATGTGGGTGTACGCCCTACCGTGGGTGACCTGGTCAAGCCAGTGCTAGAGGTTCATTTACTGGATTTTGATGAGGAACTATACGGGCAGAGAATTCATGTGGAATTTAAAGCCAAAGTTCGCGAAGAGGCTAAGTTCTCATCGCTAGACCTGATGGTCGAAGAAATTCATAACGATATTAAAGTAGCTCGGAAATACTTTGCCGAGCAAATAGATGATGCTAAAGAGAAATGACTGACTACAAATCAACCCTGAATCTACCTTTTACGGAATTTCCGATGAAGGCCAACCTGGCTCAGCGGGAGCCAGGCATGTTAAAAAAATGGCAGGAATCCAAGCTCTATGAGCAACTGCGTGAGCAGCGCAGTGGTCGGGAAAAATTTATCCTCCATGATGGCCCTCCCTATGCCAACGGTAATATTCACATTGGCCACTCCGTTAACAAAGTGCTGAAGGATATCGTGATCAAGTCCCGCAGCCTAAGTGGTTACGATGCCCCCTATGTGCCGGGTTGGGATTGCCATGGCTTACCCATTGAGCATCAGGTTGAAAAGAAAATCGGCAAGGCGGGCGTCAAAGTAGATCATAAAACTTTCCGGCAGAAATGCCGGGAATATGCTCGACGTCAGGTCGACGGCCAGATGAAGGACTTTATCCGTCTCGGTGTGATGGGGGAATGGGATAATCCTTACCTCACGATGGACAACAGTTTCGAAGCGAACATTATTCGTGCGTTGGGCAAAGTGGTTGAAAACGGCCACTTGGTTAAAGGTTATAAGCCGGTGTATTGGAGTGTGGTGGGTGCTTCGGCGCTGGCCGAAGCGGAAGTGGAATATCAGGATAAAACCTCATTTTCAATTGATGTGGCTTTCTCCGTGGCAGATACAGGTGCCTTTGCCAGTGCTATGGGTGACGTGGCCGGTGAGGGTGATATTTCTGTGGTGATTTGGACCACAACACCTTGGACGCTGCCTTCCAATCAGGCGGTCAGTCTCAATGCTGATTTGGACTATGTATTGGTGCAGTGTGAGGTTGCCGGTCATGTGGGCCGATACCTGCTGGCGGAAGATTTGGTGGAGTCAGTCTTAACTCGATGGGGTGTTGATAGCTCTCAGGTGGTTGGCAGAGCCAAAGGTAGCCAGTTCGAGAACTTGTTGTTACAGCATCCATTCTACGATCGTCAGGTCCCCATCATTTTAGGCGAGCATGTGACCACGGAAGCGGGTACGGGCTGTGTGCATACAGCGCCGGATCATGGTGTGGATGATTTCGTCGTAGCGGCCAAATATGACATTGGTACCCTGAACTATATCGATGATAACGGTCTATTCCGTGAAGACGTGGAGCAGTTTGCTGGCGAGCATGTTTATAAAGTCGATGAGCATGTTGTTGAGCTGCTGAAAGGCTGTGGTCGGTTGTTATCCAGCGACAAAATTACTCACAGTTACGCACATTGTTGGCGAACCAAGACGCCGCTGATTTATCGAGCCACGCCTCAGTGGTTTATCAGCATGAACCACAATGGTTTGTTGGAAAAAGCGAAGCAAGCGGTTAAAGGTGTGTCCTGGCACCCTGATTGGGGGCAGGCCAGAATCGAAGCAATGCTTGAGAATAGCCCGGATTGGTGTATCTCTCGCCAACGCACTTGGGGTGTCCCCATTGCATTATTTGTCCACAAGCTGACGGGGGAAATCCATCCGGATACCCCGGCATTGATTGAGGCTGTGGCCTCCCGTGTGGAGCAAGAGGGGATAGATGCCTGGTATGAGCTGGATGCAGCTGAGTTGCTCGGTGATGAGGCAGATCAGTACAGCAAAGTCACAGATACTCTGGATGTGTGGTTTGATTCCGGTGTTACCCACACCGCGGTGCTGGATGCCCGTGAGCAATTACAGTACCCAGCCGATCTGTATCTGGAAGGCTCTGATCAGCATCGGGGTTGGTTTCAGTCATCGCTAAAAACAGCGATAGCTATCAAGGATAATGCGCCCTACAAGGCAGTGTTGACCCATGGCTTTGTGGTGGATGCCGATGGCCGAAAGATGTCCAAATCCATTGGCAATGTGATGTCGCCGCAGAAAGTGGTGAATGATCAGGGGGCCGATGTGCTCCGTTTGTGGGTGGCTGCCACAGATTTTAGTGGCGAGATGAGTGTTTCTGATGAAATTCTTAAACGAACAGGGGATTCCTACCGACGGATTCGCAATACGGCCCGTTTCCTCCTGTCGAATTTAAATGGCTTTGACCCCGCCAAAGACTTGGTGCCGATGGATGATATGTTGGCACTGGACCGTTGGGCGGTTGATTGTGCTGAGAGTATGCAACAAGACATCCTTGCCGCTTACGAGAACTATCAGTTCCATCATATCTACCAGAAGCTACACAATTTCTGTGTGACTGATATGGGGGGGTTCTACTTAAATATCATTAAGGATCGACAGTACACCTGTCAGGAAAACTCTCTGGCGCGGCGCTCTGCACAAACAGCTATCTACTATATTGTTGATTCATTTGCCCGTTGGATTGCCCCGATCTTGAGCTTTACAGCAGAAGAGATTTGGTCATTTATTCCAGGCGATCGTGAAGCCTCTGTTTTCTTCGCGGAATGGCAGGCATTGCCTTCGGCGCAGACCGCTGCGATTTTACCGGGTGACTGGGCATTGATTGCCGATGCAAGAAATGCTGTGAATAAAGTGCTGGAAGGAAAGAAAGGTTCTGGTATTCAGAAGTCACTGGAAGCCGAGGTGATACTGTATGTTGATGGCGAGTTGCAGGAGGCTCTGGCTAAGTTGGGTGATGAGCTCAGGTTTGTTCTGATCACTTCGGCAGCCAAGCTCAAGCCAGCAGGTGAAGCTAGTGGTACTGAGGCCAGTGACATTGACCCCACCGAAATTGAAGGGCTACACGTGAGTGTTGTGAAAACAACCCATGCTAAATGTGATCGTTGCTGGCACCACTGTGACGATGTGGGTACTAATACAGAGTATCCAGAAATCTGTGGCCGTTGTGTTGAGAATGTTGCTGGTAAGGGTGAGCAGCGTTTATATGCTTAATCCAGACATATGTTGGATGCCAGTGTGAGCTGGAGGCTAGGGCGTTGGTATCTGTTAGCCGGATTGATAATTTTTGTTGATCAGCTGACCAAGCATTGGATATCCGACGTATTTTCTTACGGTGAAACGCTTGAGGTCTTACCGTTTCTAAATCTGACCTTGGTGCACAATGTGGGAGCTGCATTTAGCTTCCTCAGTGAGGCTGGGGGTTGGCAGCGATGGTTTTTTACCCTGATAGGCGTTGTCGTTACTGTTGTCATTGTGGTTTGGCTATCGAGGCTGTCTACCCGCCAGAGTTTGTTGGCCTTGGCTCTGTCATTGGTGTTGGGTGGGGCCATTGGTAACCTCTGGGACCGAATTTTGCTGGGTTATGTGGTGGACTTTGTCGATATTTATTACCGACATTACCACTGGCCCGCGTTTAACGTAGCTGATACTGCCATTACTCTGGGGGCGTTGTTGTTAATATTGGAAAGCCTGTTGGCTTCCAAGGAAAAAAATCTGGATTGTGATCATGACTGATTTATCTGATGCCGTATTACTGCCTGTTGGGCCTGATACAAAAGTAACCCTACACTTCTCCCTCTCTCTTGAAGATGGTTCAACAGTAGACTCTAATTTCGACGGTGAGCCCGCTAGTTTTGTGGTGGGAGACGGTAATTTTTTGCCAGGATTTGAGGCTGTGCTACACGGCTTGAAGGCTGGTGCCGAAGATATATTTTCTATTTTGCCTGAAGAGGGTTTCGGTCAGCATAACCCCAGTAATCTTCAGCAGTTTTCACGTAAAGACTTTGATGAAGATATGGCCCTTGAACCTGGCCTGATGTTGTCTTTTGCTGATGCCAAGCAAGCTGAGCTGCCTGGTGTTATCGTCGAGGTTGATGAAGACTCTGTCACCGTTGATTTCAATCACCCCTTGGCTGGACATACGATTAGTTTCAAGGTGCAAGTTCTTGATGTGGTACCTGCGGTAACGCACTGATGGAGATTAAACTCGCCAATCCTCGAGGCTTTTGTGCCGGGGTCGACCGAGCGATTGATATCGTTAGCAGGGCGCTGGATATTTTTGGCGCACCTGTATATGTGCGGCATGAGGTGGTTCACAATAAATTTGTGGTTGAATCGTTACGTGACAGGGGTGCAGTGTTTGTCGATGAGCTCGATGAAATACCCGATGGCGTCAATGTTATCTTCAGTGCTCACGGTGTCTCTCAGGCAGTACGGACGGAAGCTGAATCCCGACAGTTAACCGTATTTGATGCCACTTGTCCTTTGGTGACCAAAGTACACATGGAAGTTGTTCGCTACAGCAGGGAGGGGCGAGAGTGTGTACTGATAGGCCATCAGGGGCACCCAGAGGTTGAGGGTACGATGGGGCAGTATGATGCCAGTAGAGGTGGTCACATCTATTTGGTCGAGAATGAATCTGATGTAGCACAGTTAGAGGTTAAGCACCCGGAAAGCCTGGCTTATGTTACCCAGACAACATTGTCTATTGACGATACGGCTCGGGTGATTGATGCGTTGCGACAACGTTTTCCTGCTATACATGGTCCTAAAAAAGACGATATTTGTTATGCCACCCAAAATCGCCAGGATGCGGTAAAACAGCTCGCACTGGAGTGTGGGCTTGTTCTGGTGGTAGGTTCACCTAACAGCTCCAACTCCAACCGACTCAGGGAGCTGGCCGAGCGCTGTGGTGCTGAGGCACATCTAATAGATAGTGCCTCAGATATTCAGGAAAAGTGGCTTTTAGATAAAGCTATCATTGGAATCACTGCGGGTGCTTCTGCTCCTGAAGTGTTGGTTGGGAACGTGGTAGAGGCTTTGCAAAATATGGGTGCTGCAGCACCTCAGGAAATACCTGGTCGGGCTGAAAATATTCGATTTTCTATGCCGAGGGAGTTGCGTTAAATGTCTTTTCTATCCATTTTTTTATAAAGTCCACTACCGCTCATCCATGAATTTTACCGAAAGCTTTATGTCAAGGGTTGGCTGTCGGGCTATTTTTCCAATGGTCGATTTGTGAGGAATCATTTAAACCGATTTGCTATAGAGGTTTCATGGATACAAAAACATCGAAGAAGGGTTTCACCCTCATTGAACTGATGATCACTATCGTGATTGTGGCCGTCTTGTTGAGTCTTGCCGGGCCATCATTTATTGAGACCATCAGAAATAATCGTATTCAAACAAACACGGACACGCTGTTTACGTCATTGATTGTTGCAAGAAGTGAGGCACTTAAAAGAAATCAGCCGGTCGTGCTCTGTAGAAGTAGTAACGGAAGTGCTTGTGCTACATCGGGTGGGTGGGAACAAGGCTGGCTGATGTATGCCGATGAGAGTGCTGATAACACCTTGGATGCAGGTGAGCCGATCATAAGTGTTAATGGCGCACTGCTTCATGGGCTTACCCTTCGTACGGGAAGTAATTTTACGAATAGGGTGGTGTATCGTCAGGATGGCACTTCTTCTCAGGTAGACACTTTTGTGTTGTGTGATTCAGAAGCCAACCTGACGAGAGCAAGGGAAGTTGTGGTGTCAAATGTTGGCCGCCCAAGACTGGTAAAGACTACGGATGACTGCACTCCTTAAGTGAGTGAATGAGGAATTATTACTGATGAGAAGACTCTCACATCAAACAGGTGTAGGACTGATTGAAGTCTTAATCGCTGTTCTTGTATTGGCGGTTGGTCTACTTGGCATGGTTTCGATGCAGGTGACGGCAAAACGCAACTCTTATGAAGCCACTCAACGATCCATAGCGACAGCATTGGCTAGGGATATTATTGAAAGAATACGAATTAATTCACCAGAGCTGACGACCTATGATGGTCAAACTCTTGGTGGGGGTACCATTACAACGGTACCTGCCAGTTGTAATACCTCGGCTTGCTCTACCTCGGCGTTAGCCAGCAGAGATTTATATGAATGGGAGCAGTCACTGGATGGTGCAGCAGAAAAAATTACCCTTGGTGGAACTACGTCAAATGCTGGAGGATTAATAGACCCTACCGCCTGCATCGATACGAATGCAGGTGGCACTTCGGGCAGCGTAGCGGTTGCTATTGCTTGGAAGGGAGTTGCAGAGTTAACAAATCCTACAGAGTCCACTTGTGGTGAAACCAGTGGGTTGTATGGTTCGATTAATGAGCAAAGAAGATTATTGGTGATAACGACTTATGTCAGCAACACATAGAAAAAAAATGGCCTGCAGAAAAAGTGTTTCAAGCAGCCTACATTATTCAAGGGGTTTGTCTCTTGTCGAACTGATGATCTCGATTCTTTTGGGACTCATTCTGTCAACGGGCATCATTACTATATATATAGAGAGCAAAAACAATTATCAGTCAGAAGATGAGTTAGCCAGAATACAAGAGAATGGACGTTATACATTGAGTCTTCTCAAACGCGAACTAACACTGGCAGGCTTTTTTGCTGGGAACCTGAATACTGACGAGATGACGCCTAGTGCTGTAACTACAGATTGTGCTACAGGAAACTGGGTGCTAGATACATCTGATTCCATTGAGCTTATCGATAGTTTTTCATCTTCATTTGCCACAGTAAATGGAACCACCTTGAATTGTATGACGGCTTCAGACATTGAGGCAGGTACTGATATTGTTGTGGTGAAGCGAACTGCTGGTGATTTTACGTTAAAGAATGGTGCCTGGAATGATGGTTTAACCGCATCGGAAAAAACCCAATGGTATCTGAAAGTGGATGGTTTTGGGGATAGCTTGGCATGGGTTTACATTGATAGTGGTGATTTTGATACCGCCGACGTGGGAACCGATACAGAAGTAGATTACTGGGAGTACTACACCAATATTTTTTATGTCCAGAATTACTCAAATACGGCGGGCGATAATATCCCCTCTCTGTGTACGGAGCGGTTGTCTGGAAATATTGTGACCAAACAATGCCTTGTGGAAGGCATAGAGGATATGCAAATAGAATTTGGCATTGATACGGATGCCGATGGTGTTGCTAATCAATTTAAATCCGCACCCACAAGTACCGAAATGGCGACAGCCGTTGCTGCAAGAATATATCTACTGGTTAGAAGCATTGATTCAGTGGCCGGGTATACAAATTCCAAAACCTATTCTTTAGGTGAAAAAAGTATTGCTGCCAAAAATGATGGTTATCTCCGTAGAGTGTTCAGCACAACCGTACAAATGCGTAATGCAACACTACCTGCAGCTTGAGGTCAGTTACAGTGAAAAATATGAAAGTACAGGTTAGTCCATCACACAGTAGGGGCGCTATCTTATTGGTCTCTATGGTCTTTCTACTGTTGATGGCTTTGGTGGCAGGAACCGTGATGCAAACCAGTATGTTGGAATTCAAAATGGCCGGTAATGATCAATTCAGGGAAGAGGCGTTTCAAAAAGCACAAGCGGTGTCTAGCTCTATTTCTGAAGATGTTGATAATTTCCCGGTAGTTGGAGATGTTGGTTATACCAATTGTGTAACAGGGGATGCTGACCCAGATTGCGATATTTTTTCTTTGACTATTGATAGTGCCATCGCTTCAGTCCCAACGGGTGTCGCTTTGACAGCCCAGGTAACTCGAGAGGGTCCTCTCATTTTGGAATCATTTCCTGTCAGGTTGTCTGAAAGTCAAACCAGTAGCTCACCGAGCTATGATGCAGCAATTTTTGAGGTGGTAGTTGAGTATAGCGGGAGCGATGTAGGCTTGGGTAATGCAGAAGTGGCTCAGGGCTTGGCAGTGCGTATAGTCAGCTCAGTACAGTAGTGGATAGGGGTAAAAGGGATATGAAAAAGTTAACCTGTGTATTGATGCTGCTGTTTTCAATGGGGTATCAACCGGCCTATTCAGATGATATAGATATCTATGTTAATGCCTCTGCGGCAGGTGGTCAGCCCTATGTAATGATGATGCTTGATTGGCGCCCGAGCCTTTTTAATGTGTTGTGTTCATATGGTACTCCAGATACTGACCCAGACCCCGAGGTTAGTAATGGTACGGGGTGTGGTGCCACTATGTCTGCCGAGACTCATGGTAATCTTACAACACGTGCATCGGGTGATTCAGTAGTTACTTATGAGGGTTTCGTCGCTGTGATGGAGACAGTGCTGAATAACCCGCTGTATGACCCTATTTATATGGGGTTGATGATTTCCAACAATGATACAAACACAAACCCTTATAAGGAGGGTGGTGGCACTATTCTGGAAGGCTATAAACTACTTGGTTCGGTTAACTCCCCCTCGACTGATACCGGTAGAGAAGAAATTATTGCAACCTTAAAGTCAGTTCCAACCAACCCCAGCAATTCCACTACTCATAAGCTACAGCCCAGTGAAACCTTCTATGAATGGTTTAGGTATATCAATGGTGGGGTGGTAATCAATGGTACCGATGTTGAGTACAATTTTGGGAGTACTGGCAGTACTCCAACTCCCACTTACGATAGCAATATTATTAGTGGTACAGACTATATTTCGCCCTTTATCGACCCTGATGCCTGCACGAAGCTATTCTCGATTGTTCTAGCCATGAACGCAGCGAACCAGGACGATTCTCTGGATACTGAAATTGGAGAAGATATGTCCTCGGGTGCAGCCAAAAAATTTAAGGATATGTTTGAATATATGCATGACCCCAATACAGACTTGTTGTCTGGGGTCAATGAAGTGCAGCCGTTGCAGGAATCCTGGGTGATATCTGACGGTGGTAGTGTTGGCGCCACAAGGGATTGGGCTGCTGCAGGAGGCAACCCCCTGTTTGATTTAACGGACCCTAAAGAGCTGGAAGAACAGCTGGGGGGTGCTCTTGATAGCGTGCTGAGCGTTAGCAGTACTTTTGTGGCGGCCTCGGTGCCAGTGAATGTTTTTAACCGAGCACAAACACTGGATAACCTGTATATCGCTCTGTTTGAAGCACAGTCTACACTCCGTTGGCCGGGTAATTTGAAGAAGCTGAAGCTCAATGATTCAGATGCTGATGGTGTTTTTGATTCTATTGTGGATGCTAATGGTAACCCGGGGTTTGAGACTACCGGTGATGATCTTGGCAGGATTTCCTTTGATGCACTGACTTTCTGGACGGATGAGACAGAGCTACCAATAGTTGAAGGCTTGCCAGATGGAGTTGATGGCCGAACGGTCGATCGCGGCGGCGCGGGCCAGAAAATTAATGGTTTTATTGAAAGTGGTGCGAATGTTATCGGTGAAACCAATGCCACAACCAATGCGAGGCAGGTTTATGTAGAGCCAGCTTCAATCACGAATGGCAGCGCCAATGCCTTTGATGATTTTGACGGTGATGCCACAACAGCGGCAGCATTGGCTGATGAGTTGTTGAGCCTTGGTGGTGCGACTCCAACGGCACAAAATCTGCTCGATGCTGAAGAACTTATAGAGTGGGGGAGAGGGCTGGATATAGATGATCTTGATGGGGATACCAATACTTCTGATCCACGACCGTGGATCATGGCGGATGCCATTCACTCCCGACCATTGGCCATTAACTACGGTACCACTGGGAGCTATTCATTAACCAACCCAAATATCAGAATTTTTATGGGAACTAACGATGGGCTATTTCATATATTTGAAAATACCAGCTCGGGTGGTTCTGAATCTGGTGGAGAAATCTTTGCATTCTACCCTCGTGAAGTTTTGGGAAATATCACGTTGCATCGGGACGATGTGGTGGCTAGTAGTCAAATGCGCTATGGGATTGATGGGCCGGCCGTAGCCCTGGTGGTGGACAATGATGGGGATGGCAATATTGAAACTGGCGATAGCGATGAGGTTTATGTCTACTTTGGTATGCGGCGTGGCGGGTCTAGTTACTATGCTCTGGATGTTACCAACCCCAGTGCAACGCCTACATTAAAGTGGAAAATCACACAAACTTCCGGTGGCGACTTTGATGAATTGGGGCTGACTTTCTCAAGACCTATTGTCGGCAAAGTCAAGTTTGGTTCTACCTCAACAGATGTACTAATTTTTACCGGTGGGTATAACGGTGGTTGGGACAGTAGCTATACCAGTCGGGTAGGTAAGGATGCAGGTGATGCTGATGATTCAGTTGGTAACGCTGTTTATATTGTCAATGCCCGAACCGGTGCGTTGATCTGGAAAGCATACTGGGACGGCACTTCTGCCACCGGATCAGACACCAATGGTTCTGCTGCCACAGGTTTTTCGTATCAGCATGCCGATATGGTGGATAGTATTCCTTCAACAGTGACGCCCCTGGAGAACCTAAGTGGAAATATACACCGCCTGTATGTGGGTGATACCGGTGGTGCTGTTTGGCGGGTGGATTTACCTGAAGTTGATTCTGCTACCGATGTAGAAACCAAATGGTTTATAACCAAATTTGCGGAGCTGGGTACTGATGGGGCTACTACCGACAGACGATTCTTTCATGAGCCAGATATCGTCGAAACTTTTGATACAACGGGAAATTATGATGGTATTTTGCTCAATACGGGCGATAGAGCTGACCCCACCGAAACGAGTGTTACTAATTACCTTTTCTATTTAAAAGATAGGCTGATCATTAGTGGGGCCAGTGCAGTGAAATCACGTACCCCAATGGTTTTAACCGATATTCCAGATCAAACACTGTGCGTTACTGGCCTTGAGCTCAGTTGTTCTATAAGTTTGGTTAATGGCTGGAAAATAGAGCTTGAGGGTACTGGAGAAAAAGCGTTGTCCTCTCCGTTGACCGATGGAGGTCGTGTCTTCTTTACTACTTTTGAGCCTTTTGTTGGCACATCAAACTGTGGTGTAAAAGAGGGTGATGGCTTTGTTTATCTGGTAAACCTCTCTGATGGAACCTCAGTGTTAAATGATAAGAGAAAATATGATATCGGCCCGGGTATCCCCCCTGGAGCTATTACCTTGGGTGATGCAATCTACCTTCCCGGCGGTGGTGCTGATTTTGGGGATATAGATGGGGACGGCATTGATGATGGTCGATCCAAGTTACCGCCTAGCTTAGGGAAAAACCTATGGTTGATGTATTGGCGAGAGCCCGGTATTGATGAGCTTTAATGGGGTGTAAAATGCAATATATTTCGGGCAAACGTAGGGCTTTTGGCTTTACCTTAATTGAATTGATGGTGGTCATCGCTATCGTTGCTTTGCTGGTAATGGTGGCAATGCCCTCATTTCAGGGGCAGATACGTAAAACAAAAAGGAGCATCGGTAAGGCTGAGTTGATGTCAGTTATTGCTCGGCAAGAGCAGTTTTTTGCTAATAACAAACAATATGCTACAGATTTAACGGACCTAGGTTATATCGCAAACCCGTATGCTATTGACAGAGATTCTGTGGAACTTGCAGTGACGGCATCGGGCCGTATTTATACGATTCAATTGTCAGCCGCTACGGCAACGGCATTTACGTTACAAGCAGTGCCACAGCTCGACCAAGCAAAGGATACACTTTGCGGGACATTGCAAATAACTTCAACAGGCGTGAAAACTGCGACGGGTAGCGGGGACTGTTGGTAATAGCCGGTTTATTCGATTCCGAATTTCTTCAACTTATGCCGTATCTGCCGAAAGCTGATCCCCAGCTCTTTGGCAGTGACAGTTTTGTTCCAGCGATTTTTTTCCAGTGCGCTGACTAACATATCTTTTTCAATAGTAGCAAGATAGTCATCGATGGAATCGAACTCTTCTGCGGATTGAGTACTACTCTTAGTGCGTTGGTGGAGTTGTTCTATTGAGAGTGTTTCTGTCTGAAGCTGAAGGTCTTCATGGCTTATAGCAGAGCCATGGCAGAGAGTAAAAGCCCTTTCCAGAGTATTCTCTAATTCACGGATATTCCCGGGAAAACTGTATTCTAATAAGGCTTTAAGTGCTTCATCTGAGAGCGTCGGTACTGGGAGATCAGACTCGCTGGCAAACCGTTCCAGAAATGTCTTTGCCAGTTGCGGGATATCATCTTTCCGCTCACGTAAACTGGGTACTGGAAGCTCGATCACATTGATTCGATAAAATAAGTCCTGACGGAACTGATTGCTTTGTACCTCTTTTGCCAGGTTTTTGTGTGTGGCGCTGAGAATTCGAACATCCACAGGTATTTCATCTTCAGCACCGACAGGCCGGATGCTTTTTTCCTGAATGGCACGGAGTAGTTTTACCTGCATTTCAAGGGGTAGGTCGGCAATCTCATCGAGTAATAGTGTTCCTCCGTTGGCCGCCTGAAATAGCCCTTGTTTATCTTGATGTGCACCAGTAAAACTGCCCTTATTATGACCGAAAAACTCACTTTCCATAAGCTCAGAAGGAATGGCACCGCAGTTAACGGGGATAAATGGCCCTGCACTACGCGGTCCCAAGACATGGATAGCTCGGGCGACCAGTTCTTTGCCGCTGCCTGATTCGCCGCTGATAAAAATGGGCGCCTGACTACGCGCAACACGCCTTATTTGTTGTTTGAGGGACTCCATGGCGGATGAAGTCCCAATTAAGGAGGTCGAGGACAGATTTCTTTCAGCTTCACCCTGATCCAGCTTGAGCGCTGACTGTACAATATTGCGCAAACGAATCAGTTCTAAGGGCTTGGAAATAAAATCAAAGGCTCCTTTTTTGAGAGCCTCTATGGCAATTGCCATATTACCGTAGGCGGAAATCATCGCAATTGGAAGGTGCGGGTGGCAGGCTTGCACATGATCTACCAGTTCGAGCCCGTTGCCATCAGGCATATTCATATCTGTCAGGCAGAGATCAAAATGTTCACTGTCCAATAGCTTGCGAGCCTTGGTTAGTTTGGCCGCAGTCACTACTTCCAGTCCCATCTGTTCCAAGGTTATGGACAGTAGTTCTCGAATATCAGGTTCATCATCAACGACTAGGGCACGTTTTTTCATTATGAAGAAGCTCTCGGTAATAGCCGTTCAGGGTGGGAGAAACCCACTCGAAAATAGCTGTTTTCTGATGTGTCACCAAAGTAATTGAGTGAAGCGTAGTTTACCTCACAAAGCTCTTTGGCCAAGTAGAGTCCCAATCCTGACCCTTCGTGAGATGTTGTAAAAAATGGCTCAAAAATATGCTCCTGATCCTTCTTGGGAATACCAGGCCCTTTATCATAGACATCCAGAACGGGGAGGCCAGAGTTTGAATCTTTTGAAATGACTAGCTTGATCCAGTTTTGGCTTACTTCTTGGTTACTGAACCTCATGCCGTTATCTACTAAATTTGTCAGAATACGTGTCAGGTGAACGGGGTCAAAAAAGATCTGAGTATCTTTATCATCACTTTCAATTTCCATAACAGTAAGAGGCTGATGGCCATCCAGATGTTCAAGGCGAAATTTTTTCAGCCACTGTAATAACCACAATTTTTGAAATGCAGGTGGTTTTTGCCCTGATAGTTGTAATACGTTATCAACGATCTGATTCACACGGTTGCAGTGACGGTAGATAATATCAAGTAACTTCGTTTGGCTTAAACTCGTGGGTTGTTCAGAGAGTAATTGAGATGCATGGCTGATTGCTCCTAAGGGGTTGCGAATTTCATGGGCAATACTGCCGGTTAGCCTGCCGAGTGATGAAAGCTTCAATTGTTGGGCGTGCTGAGCAAGTGAACGAGTATCCTCCAGAAAAATCAGTGTCTGTTTGGCTGCACCACGGTGTAGGGAGGTAAAATTGGCCTGTAGTTCTTGTGCTGAAGGAGTCGTTTTAAATGTAGGTGTTCTCAACCAAGGATAGGTTCGCCAGCACTCAAGTTGTTTAAACAGTGGAGGGATAAGCCTGAGTGTTTGGTTGGTTCCCAGGGGTTTACCCGGTTGTTGGCCCCCAAGCAACTGCACTGCAGAACTGTTGATCAGCTGGATATTGTCATTGCTATCAACAACGACAATTCCGGTATGCATTCTCTTTACAATCGATTCATTCAGTTTTTGATGTTGAGCGCTTTCAGTGGCTCTTTTTGATGCAATAGCTTGGGCGACCCGGATGCGCTGGGTCAGCATTTGAAAGATTAGCGCAGTGATAAATAACAGAATACCCAAAATGCCCGCTGGAAATATAGCTTCATGGTTCCCTCCCAGTAGTAGGATAGTGGTTAGAGTTTCTGTCATCACGAAGATACTTGCAATCGCTGCCAATAACAGGGATAACCGGCCCGCGACAAAGATGCTGCCCGCTGCCACAATAGCTAGCATTAGAAAGCCCAGGCCACTTTCCAGGCCTCCGCTGGCATGCATCATCAGAGTGATCGCCACCATATCGGTCAACAACATGAAGAACAGTAGCTGAATGCCAGGGCCGGACTGGTTGAATCGAAAGTAGAGTAGTGTGAGCAGGCAGAGTGATGTGTACGCGGAGGTTGTTGTCAGAAATAATTGATGGTCTTCACTACCTAGAATTTTAAAGGCGATACCGGAAAGGTACATAATAAGTAATAGAGCAGCGAGTATAGTCCTATAGTAGGCATAAACTTTCAGTAGGCCATCGGGGGCGGTACTTGTTTCAATCTGATCGGCTTGCAGTGGCATAACTGCCCTTTATTTCTGTTTATAATGAGATTCTATCTGAAAAAAGCATTTTGTATCACGATGAAAAAGGTGTGATTGAGTGTTGCTTCACTACAGAAGTGCTCAAAGGGTCTTTATGAGGTAGTAGGTGCTTGAGGCTAATGAGTGATAGATAGGCTAACGGGCTGTTTTCTATCAGCCATAGTATCAACCACAGTATCAGATATAGTTTTTCTAACTGTAGATAGTAGGGATGGGTTGACGTTTGTGCTGGGTTTTCTGGTAAATTTCGATGATACGAGTTTTTGTCGTTTCGCGAACGGGTTTTCCTTCTAGAAAATCATCAAGCTCATCGTAGGTAATGCCGAGGGCATGTTCATCGGCTTTTTGGGGCACTAGACACTCTAGGTCTGCCGTAGGTGTTTTTTCAATCAAGCTTAAGGGTGCACCGAGAAATTCTGCAACTTCTCGAACTTGACGCTTACTTAAACCAAACAGTGGTGCTAGGTCGCAGGCACCATCCCCCCATTTGGTGAAAAACCCAGTAATATTCTCGGCAGAGTGATCAGTACCAATGACCAGGCCACCTAACAGGCCAGCAAGTTCGTACTGAATGGTCATGCGAATACGAGCCTTGGTATTACCCTTGGAAAAGTCAATGACGGATTCAGAGGCTGTTACTAGATCGTTCTCACTTAATACACTCAGCACTTCATCATGTACACCGTCTGCTCCCGGCTTTGCATTCACAGCCAAGCTTTTAGATGGCTGAATAAACTTCAGTGCTAGTTGAGCATCGTCTTCATCCGCTTGAATGTCATAGGGTAGTCTGACGGCAATAAAGCGGTAATTAAGGTTGGATTGCTGTTGGTTGAGTTGGTCTACAGCCAGTTGAGCCAGCCTGCCACAGGTACTGGAGTCAATACCACCACTGATGCCGAGGATGAGACTCGTGGTATTCGACTGAATCAGTTTGGATTTGATGAAGCTAACACGGCGCGCCACTTCAAAAGCAGGGTCGATGTTGGGCAGAACCTTCATTTCCCTGCGGATTGCATCAATATCCATGGCTTAGTTCTTGGATTAATGGTGAAAAAAAAGGGAGGCTAGTTAAAAACTCCAAAAGTGAGCTGATCAAACCAGGACTTTTCTCCCCGGGTGGCTTCTTGACCAGATTTTTTATAGCGTTCACTAAAAACATGGCGGGAATCAAAACCAATAGTTTCGGGTTTGTCATAGAGCCCTGCAGTCAGTTTATTCACCCAGCTACGTTTGAATCCGGCGGACTCTTCTTGGTAGAGGAAATTGCCGCTTTCGTCGAGTGCAGGGTGTTGCGGATAGTTAGTAACCAATAGCTTGACAGCATCATCAGATAAATCCTGCATTTGCATCAGGTAATAGGCCTGTGCCATAACAGCGAGGCCATCTGGAACAGCGGGTGTCGCCTGAAAATTTTCGACCACGTAGCGCCCTCGGTTGGCCGCCGCAAGGTAGGCGCCACGTAGGAAATACCAGTTAGCTGCATGAATTTCGAGTCGTGCGAGAGTGTTGCGTAGGTAAACCGTTCTCTTTCGAGCATCGGGTGCATAGGGGCTATCAGGGTACCGGTTCAATAACTCATTAAATGAGGTTAACGAGTCACGGGCAGCACCGGGATCACGCTTTGAGTCATCGGTGGGAATAAACTGGTCAAAAAAACCTTTGGTTTGTGAAAAGGAAGAAAGCCCTTTTAAATAGTAGGCATAGTCCACATTAGGGTGTTGTGGATGTAATCTGATGAAGCGGTCCGCAGAAGCAATGGCAGCCTCAAAGTCGCCCGCTCGGTAGCGGGCATAAATGAGTTCTAACTGGGCTTGCTCTGCATAGTCACCAAAGGGGAATTGAGCTTCCAGTGCTTCGAGGTTTTCAATGGCTGTCAGCCAGAAACCGGCATCCAAATCCTCCTGAATAGCCTCATAGAAATTTCTCTCCGAGAAAGCACTGGTATCTCGCTCTTCTTGGTTGATTTGGTCGGCACCTTTAAGCCACGAGCAGCCGGTGACTAATAGTGTTGTGCATAACAGCAGAGGAGTCAAAAATCGCATGTTAGTGGTTAAATCCCGATGAGTAAGCCGTAAAGTGTTCTTGTTAGCTGGTGCAGCCTGTAAGATTCGCTATTTAACCACAGGCCCGACGGGATGCAAAACACCGATGACTGATCCAATAGAACTGGAAGCGAAAGTACCGGAAGAACTGGCAGGAAACCGTCTTGATCAGGTGGCTGCAGAATTATTTAAAGCATTTTCCCGATCTCGCTTGCAACAGTGGATTAAGGAGGGTGATTTGCTGGTCGATGGTCAGTCATGTCGCTCAAAGGATAAACTTTTAGGTGGAGAGAGATTAACGGTCAATGTTGTACTGGAGCCCGAGGGGGAATGGGAGCCAGAAGACATCAAGCTTGATGTTGTCTATGAAGATGAGCATATCCTAGTCATCAACAAACCGACTCGTTTGGTTGTTCATCCGGCTGCAGGTAATTATTCTGGCACATTACTCAATGGTTTAATCCATTATTTGCCGGAGAATGAAAATATTCCCCGAGCAGGTATTGTCCACCGACTGGATAAGGACACCACTGGATTGATGGTGGTGGCTAAATCCTTGGTAGCTCACCATTCCTTAATTAAACAGCTGCAGGAGCGAACGGTGAGTAGGGAGTATCAGGCCATTACTCAGGGAGAAATGACGGGCGGTGGTACGGTGGATAAACCCATCGGGCGTCACCCTCGAACTCGAACCAAAATGTCAGTGCTGGAGCATGGGGGCAAGGAGGCGATAACCCATTACCGGGTGATCAAACGTTTCCCAAGCCATACTCATATTCGAGTTAATCTGGAGACTGGGCGCACCCATCAAATACGCGTACATATGGCCCATATTGGCTATCCTCTGGTGGGGGATGCGGCCTATGGCGGCCGTCTTAAATTACCTAAGGGAGCAGCGCCTGAATTACACGATACCCTCCGTGGTTTTAAGCGACAGGCATTACATGCGGCCAAGTTAGGATTGATTCACCCAGAAACGGATGAATATATGGAGTGGCAGGTATCACCGCCGGCAGATTTTGAGGCTCTGCTTCTTGCCCTTGAGGTGGATGCCAGAGCTTGATGATGGCAGTGTTAAAGCCGGACTGGCCAGCACCTAAGAACATTCACACCGCTATAAGCACCCGGAGTGGTGGTCAGTCAGTGTCGCCTTGGGATGAACTTAATCTTGCCTTTCATGTGGGCGATAATCCTGAAACAGTAGAAAAAAACTGGCAGTTATTATCGGAGCAATTGTTGTCGAAGAAACAACCACTGCCTTCATGCCCACAGCTTCTTGAGCAAATACATGGAACAACCATTGTTACCGCTGAGTGTGATGGTTCTATTCCTGTGTCAGATGGGTGTTATACCAATCAGGTTGGTCGAGTTTGTACAGTGATGACGGCAGATTGTTTGCCAATACTTATATGTAATCGTGCCGGCACTGAAGTCGCTGCGGTGCATGCTGGCTGGCGTGGTTTAGCGGCAGGTATTGTCGGTCAGGCCATTAACCGGTTCGATGCTAGTCCATCCGAACTGATGGTTTGCTTGGGGCCAGCGATAAGTCAGCCCCATTTCGAGGTGGGAGCTGAGGTGCTCGACGCTTTTCTTGCCAATGATTTTCTAGCTAAAGCCTCTCAACAGTATGTTCGCCGCAATATAGAAAACTGCTTTATTAAAAAAGATGCTGAACACTGGCAGGCTGACATTTATGGTCTTGCCAAAATTGCCCTTCACGAGCAGGGCGTGACACAGGTATTTGGTGCCGAGTATTGCACCTACGCGGATGCGCAGAAATTTTACTCCTACCGCCGTGATGGTCAAACGGGTCGTATGGCCAGCTTGATATGGATCAGCTAACCGTCAGTTGAAGACAGACCATTACCAGTTCGACTCTGGATAATGCTTGAAATATCTATTCCTGCCCCAACTTGTTGTTTAACGAGCAAAATTTAATCATCAGAGTTGGGTTCAGTTATGCGATTTGACCGTTTTACCTCTCATTTACAAACCGCTATTTCAGATGCTCAGTCAATGGCTGTGGGCAGAGATAACACTGCCCTCGAACCAGCACATCTTATATTGGCACTGTTGAATCAACAGGGGAGCGCTTTGCGACCCATGTTGCTTCAGGCTGATTTTGATACGGACGGGTTAAAGAGTGAGCTTGAGCAACAGATTGATCGACTGCCTCAGATACAGTCGCCAACGGGTGAGGTCAACGTATCAACGGATTTAGCCAAATTATTCAATTTGGCAGACAAGAAGGCTCAGCAATTGGGCGATCAATTTATTTCCAGTGAAGTGGTTTTACTGGCGGCCTTTGAGAATAAGAGTGATATTGGTAAAGCCCTGTCCAAGTTCGGTGATAGTGTCAAATTTCAGGCCGTTGTGGATAAAATTCGTGGAGGTGAAGCAGTGACAGACCCAGAAGCCGAGGGTAATCGGCAAGCGTTAGATAAATATACCATCGACCTCACAGCATGTGCCTCAGAAGGGAAGCTGGATCCAGTGATTGGTCGTGATGATGAGATACGCCGGACTATTCAAGTATTACAACGTCGCACCAAAAATAACCCTGTATTGATTGGCGCTCCTGGTGTGGGTAAAACGGCCATTATTGAGGGGTTGGCTCAGCGAGTGATTAATGGAGAGGTACCTGAGGGTCTCAAGGGCAAGCGAATTTTATCACTAGATTTGGGCGCACTCTTGGCTGGTGCCAAATTCCGTGGTGATTTTGAAGAACGGCTTAAAGCAGTCCTTAAAGAATTATCAAAGCAGGAAGGTCAAATCATACTATTTATTGATGAGCTTCATACCATGGTGAGCGCCGGCAAAGCCGAAGGTGCCATGGATGCTGGCAATATGCTGAAGCCTGCATTGGCTCGTGGTGAGCTACATTGTGTGGGTGCCACGACCCTTGATGAATACCGTCAATATATTGAAAAAGATGCTGCTTTGGAGCGCCGCTTTCAGAAAGTACTGGTCGATGAGCCCAATGAAGAAGATACCATTGCAATTCTGCGTGGCCTTAAAGAGCGCTATGAAGTTCACCATGGTGTAGATATCACAGATTCTGCGATTGTGGCCGCGGCCAAGCTCTCACAACGTTATATTTCAGACCGTCAATTGCCAGATAAAGCCATTGATCTCGTGGATGAGGCTGCCAGCCGGATTCGGATGGAAATTGACTCAAAGCCAGAAGAGATGGACCGCCTCGAGCGTCGCCTGATTCAGCTAAAGATGGAGCGTGAAGCGGTAAAAAAAGAAGAGGATGAAGCCTCTCAGAAGCGTTTGAAAAAGATTGAGGAAGATATCGAAGTAATCGGCAAGGAGTTTGCCGATTTGGAAGAGATATGGAAGGCGGAAAAGGCTGCATTACAAGGGGCAGCTCAGATTAAAATTGAACTGGAGCAGGCTAGAATCGACATGGATGCTGCCAGCCGGGCCGGTGATCTGGCAAAAATGTCGGAGCTTCAGTACGGTAAAATCCCCGAATTAGAGAAGCAGTTAGTTGCAGCCAGTGAGGCCGATACCGCTGAGAAGCAGCTGTTACGCAACAAGGTAACGGAAGAAGAGATTGCCGAGGTTGTTTCCAAATGGACCGGTATACCTATTTCTAAAATGCTTGAGGGTGAGCGTGAAAAATTACTGCGAATGGAAGATGATTTGCACAAGCGAGTTATTGGCCAGAGTGAGGCGGTAGTTGCGGTTTCAAATGCAGTAAGGCGTAGTCGAGCAGGGCTTTCTGATCCTGATCGTCCAAATGGTTCATTTCTGTTTCTAGGGCCCACCGGTGTTGGTAAAACTGAATTGTGTAAAGCCCTAGCCGAGTTTCTATTCGACAGTGAAGATGCGATGGTACGCATCGATATGTCCGAGTTTATGGAAAAACATTCCGTCGCCCGGCTAGTGGGTGCACCCCCCGGTTATGTGGGCTACGAGGAGGGTGGTTATCTGACGGAGGCGGTGAGGCGGCGTCCTTACTCAGTACTGCTATTAGATGAGGTAGAAAAAGCCCACCCGGATGTCTTCAATATTTTGTTGCAAGTTCTGGATGATGGTCGGTTAACTGATGGTCAGGGTCGTACGGTCGATTTTCGTAATACTGTGGTTGTGATGACATCCAACCTGGGTTCTGACCGAATTCAAGAGCTGGTTGAAGATCACTCCTTTGATACGGTCAGCTTTGATGTTTCTGATCAGAATGAGAGTAAGA
>MAAC01018309.1_pt1 | contig 59714 bp, 49 predicted proteins | sample 1115981 | NCBI WGS metagenome assembly MAAC01 (sample SAMN04961126, study PRJNA320927) | seawater metagenome | isolation source: sample BD02T64 sea water enriched with oil for 64 days | place: USA:Gulf of Mexico | collected 2013-07-27 | reverse complement strand
TACCAATTAATGTAACTTTCATAGTGAACACCTCTTGTTTGCTTATTGAATGGTCAATCTCAATAATGGCGCATTGTGACGCCGAATCAACTTGAGGTGTTCATCTCATCATCCATGTACAAAACAGAAAATTAAACATCCCTGTATTTTCTGCATATAATTCTTCCCTGAATAAAAAAGCCGCTACAGATGAACTTGTAGCGGCTATTCGATTTTTTTGTGTTTATGCGATCAGTGCAAGACACCGGCGATAGTCATAAATGCGGTTGCGGCGAGCAATAATAAAACATTACGTTTCGCTAAACGCACTAGCAAAGTTGGCTCGGCAGTAAGATCGTCATCGTTAACGACATACTCTTCTGAAGTTTTCGCCACCGTACAAAGGTACTTTCGTGTGGAAAGTTGAAAATTTAGTAACCCCTCCAGCCAAATTGTTGACGCTTTGGAAAAATGGCCAACTAGCATGTAACCAAATGCGGCAAAACGCGATGGAATGATATCAATATAGAAGAGAATATTTTTTCCATGAATAACCGCAGCTTCCGGTAAATAAACTTCATCTTCTTCATTCTTGATATTATTGGCGATTGCTACCAACAACCGGTAAAACACCACACCACCAATGCCGGCAAAAACAAACACTAACATTAATGCCATGTAATATTGATAATTTAACCAGACTAACGTTTGACCAAAACTTTCACCGTCAAAATCCTGATTTTGTTGTAATTCCATTTGATGATGAGAAACGGCAACTTCATCACCACGCATCGCCGCATTTAAAAAGTTTTTATAAGATTCTCTGGCGGCTGAACAGCCAAGACAAACAATAAGCACTATGGTTGAAATGACAAATTCGATGAAGATATTATCGGCAAGCGCTATCAGACCCCAAACCAAAATGGCGGGTATTAGTGCTAACACAATGACATTTAAGCTGCTTTTACTGATCTCGCCTTTAGAAACAAAACCACGGGCAAACTTGAGATAGGGGGCATAATAAAAATTAAAATGCCAATGCTTAGATCGTAACACTCGCTCTGCTGCCAAAGCAATTAACAAACTAATAAGACTCATTGATTATCCTGTACTACTTAAATTATTCTTGTTTGATACTAAAATTTTACTCCTACCCCCTTGTTTTTGCCAGTAAAGAATGCCAGAAAATTAATAACAACGTCATCCGCCTGTTATTTCAGGATTTATATCAGGATTTAGTTAAGCCGTTTTTAAACCTGGCCCAATCAAAACTATCACCAGGATCGGTTTTTCTGCCCGGCGCAATATCACAATGGCCGGTGATGTTATCCACATCAATATCGGGGTAAGTAGTAACAATGGCAGCACTGAGTAAGTTCAATGTTTGATATTGGGCATCGGAATAGGCAATATCGTCGGTCCCTTCCATTTCTATACCAATAGAAAAATCATTACATTTTTCACGTCCGGCAAAGCTAGATACGCCAGCATGCCAGGCACGCTTGGTAAAAGGCACATATTGAATGATTGCGCCGTCTCGGCGAATTAAACAATGGGCCGACACCCGCAGTTGATAAATATCTTTAAAGTAATCATCTTCATCAGGGTCTAAACAGCCCATGAATAAATCGGAAATATGACTGGAGCCAAATTTGCCCGGTGGCAAGGAAATGTTATGAATTACCAACAAACTGATGTCGTCACACTCCCTGTTATCACAGTGTGGCGAAGGTAAATGGCTGATTTGCGGCGTTGAGGGTTTAGCAGAAACTTCGAGCCAGCCATTGTTGATTGCAAGTTTTGTCTCCATACTAATGTTATGAGCCCTCTAAAAAATGTAAGTTAAAAACTTAGTTAATTGAAGATTAGCACTATGCAGCCGATAGATGACAGTAAAAAAATAGGTAAAACCTTCATGTGGATCGCCTGGATCCTTTTTTTTGGGTTATTAGTGTGGGTCTTTCAGGGCACATTAGATAGGCAAAGCAATCCGAATCAGACACCAACCATTGCCTTAAACAGCGAAGGCTTAGCACAAGTAACCCTAAAGCGTAATAAATGGGGCCACTATGTCTCGGCGGGTACCATTAATAATGAAAGTGTGGTGTTTCTACTCGATACCGGTGCTACCAATGTATCGATCCCGGCAAAAATCGCCGATAATCTCAACCTGCCAAATTTGGGCAGCCATTATGCCGAAACCGCAAATGGCCGAGTAAAGGTTTACCAAACTACAATAGATCAATTGAGTATTGGTAATATTATCCTTTATAATGTCGACGCCAGCATCAACCCTGGCATGGACACTAATGAGATCCTGTTGGGCATGAGTGCGTTAAAACAAGTAGATTTTCGACAAACGGGTAAATACCTTTATTTAACTGAGCTGCGCTAATTAACTGTGCTGCGCTAAAGTCGAATACATTCAAGCCAAGAAGGCTTGACCATAGCAGTGAATACCTTATAGCGTAGGGGCGGTTTTAACCGCACACTGTCACCAAAAAATAAGTTATCAACACAATAAATTAAAGCAGAGAACAACACATGCACAACCTTGACCTTCAAATAAGTCCTGAGCTACAACTCGACATTGCAACCACAGTAACTTGGGCTTTGGCTGAAGACTTGGGAGCAAAACCCGGTGAAACCCCAATTGCTGAAAGCGACATTACCGCCTCCCTAATACCGGCAGACAGTAAAGCCGTCGCCACGGTTATTTGTCGCGAAGACTGCATAATTTCGGGTGTCGCCTGGGTAAATGAAGTGTTTAAGCAACTCGATGCATCAAGCAATCAACACACTCAAATCACCTGGTTTGTCAACGACGGCCAGGCAGTTAGAGCCAACACCACGTTATTCGAATTAAACGGTAACGCCCGCTTGCTATTAACCGGCGAGCGCACCGCCTTAAACTTTTTACAAAGCTTGTCTGGCACTGCAACGCTGACCAGCCAATACGTAAAAGAGTTAGCGGGAAGTGAAACAAAACTTTTAGATACTCGTAAAACCTTACCGGGTTTACGAAGTGCGCAGAAATACGCCGTAACTTGCGGAGGTGGCCACAACCACAGAATTGGCCTATTTGATGCGTTCTTAATCAAAGAAAATCACGTTAATGCCTGTGGTGGTATTGATAATGCGGTTGCCACGGCAAAACAAAACCACCCGGGTAAAACCGTAGAAGTGGAAGTAGAAAGCTTAGCGGAATTAAAGCAAGCAATAACCGCTGGCGCCGACATCATCATGTTAGATAACTTCAGCACCGAAATGATAGAAACCGCGGTTAAGTTAACCCGAGGCAAAGCCAAATTAGAAGTCTCTGGCAACATGACCATAGAAATACTAAAAGCATACACCAAAGCCAAAGTAGATTTCATCTCGGTAGGGGCATTAACCAAAAACGTGAAAGCGATAGATTTATCGATGCGGTTTGCTTAACGCAATGTAAAGAATAATAAATCAACAATGCGCCTAGAAAAAGACTAAGTTAAAGCGAGATTATTAAACAGTGATCTCGATTCAAATTATCATCACCTCAGAATTCTTAAATTATCTTCAGGACTTGATCCGGGATCTCCTTTAATGCTGACTTCTGTGCAAGTTAGCCCTACTTCGACGACACATTGTCTAAAAATCATGCGCTAAGTCAAAATATGGCCAAAAATGTGCACAAATGGTTAAAAAAGTTTTACAGATCGTAAAAAATGGTCCATATTATCGTTAGCCCCCATAATAACAATTAAATATTTAATGGATATACCACTATGAAAAACATCAAATCAAACCAGGGTTTTACCCTAATCGAACTAATGATCGTGGTTGCGATCATCGGTATTCTTGCCGCCGTTGCATTACCTGCTTACAAAACATACTCTGATAGAGCAGCTTTTTCTGAAGTTGTATTAGCTATCACTCCAGCAAAAACTGCGGTTGAATTATGTGTGCAAACTAATGCCGTAACTACTGGTGAAAAATGTGCTACTTTAGCTTCTAATTCTAACTGGGCTTCAGCTCCACTAGTAGGCTCTGTAACTATAGCTGGCACAGCAACTGCTATCACAATTACTGCAATACCAGATCCCCTTGTTAATCCTGATATCACTGCTACTGAAACATACGTACTTACCGGTAATGTTAGTGGCAGTGCTGTTACATGGGCATCAAGCGGTGGCTGTAAAGTAGCCGGCCTTTGTTAATAAGCTAGACTAAAAGCTCCTTTCTAAGGAGCTTTTTCTCAAAAATCGCCGAATGAAAAATCAAAATGGTTTTACATTAATAGAATTGCTCCTTGTAGTAGCTATATTGAGTGTGCTTGCTTCAATAGCACTACCTAGCTACATACATTATAGTGACAAGGCTAAGTTCGCTACCGTGATTAGTGCAGCAGCTCCTGCTAAAACATCAATAGATATTTGTATCCAGGCTAATTCCCTTCCTGATTGCTCAAAGTTAAATGTAAATTCTAAATGGGCGCAAAATGAATTTATATCGACTATAACTATTTCTGGTACTAGTTCTAAGATAGTGGTCAAAACAACCCCTGAAAATATTGGAAATATAAGTAACTTAGATACCTATATTTTAACTGGTATAGTTGACTCCAATAATTCTATACTTTGGAATGACGACTCCAGCGGCTGTAAAATATCTAAACTTTGTTAAAGACTTTACATTATAATATTGAGGTTTTGACTATTTTAGGTAAACTATTAATAACCTTTTAAAAATAAAAGAATACAAATGAAAGGAATTCATCGACAATCAAGTTTACTATCGGCTTTGGTGCGTAACGAAATCGTCGCGACAGAGAAGGCTGGCAGTATATTTTCCGAGAGTCAGCGTCAAAAAATATCTATCATTAGTTATCTGGTAAACATAGAAAAAACTTCCCCCAATATTATCGCTCAAACGCTGTCGAAAAGTTTTGGTTTTTCTTATGTTGATCTTAAGCAAATCGATCTGAACATTTTACCAGATGGTCTGCGAAACGAAAAATTAATCAGTAAACATAATGCTCTACCCTTGTATTTACGAGGGGGGATTTTGCATGTGGCAGTGTCCGATCCCACAAATATAGATGCCATAGAAGAATTTCAATTTAACACCGGCTATAGCACAGAAGTGGTAATTGCAGATGAAATCTCATTACGGGAAGTTATTGAAAAGATACTCGAAGATGAAAATTCTGCCTTAGATATCACCGACTTGGATCAAGATGAATTGGGCGATCTTGATGTTGAAGATGATAAAAAAGATGAAGAAGCCAGCAGTGGTGCTGATGACGCACCCATTGTGGTTTATATCAATAAAATATTGCTCGATGCGATTAAAAAAGGCGCCTCCGACTTACACTTTGAGCCATTTGAGCATAAATTCAGAATTCGTTTTCGTGTGGATGGTATATTAACGGAAGTGGCTAGCCCACCGGTGAACCTTTCAAGTCGTATGACCGCACGATTAAAAGTGATGTCAAAATTGGACATCGCCGAACGCAGGCTACCACAAGATGGCCGGATAAAATTAGCAATATCTAAGAAAAAGTCGATTGATTTTCGGGTATCAACCCTACCCACCATGTGGGGCGAGAAAGTGGTAATGCGTATCCTCGATTCTTCCAGTGCCAAACTGGGGATCGATATACTTGGTTATGAAGATGAGCAAAAAGCGCTTTATTTAGACGCCTTGTCGAAGCCGCAAGGAATGATCTTGGTAACTGGCCCTACTGGCTCTGGTAAGACCGTTTCTCTTTATACCGGGTTAAATATTTTAAACACCGAAGAACGAAATATTTCCACCGCCGAAGATCCGGTAGAAATCAACCTTGAAGGGGTAAACCAGGTTCAAATCAACAATAAGGCTGGTCTCGATTTTTCCAGTGCATTAAGATCGTTTTTACGGCAAGATCCCGATATTGTTATGGTTGGTGAAATACGAGACTTAGAAACGGCAGAGATTGCGATTAAAGCCGCGCAAACGGGTCATTTGGTGCTATCTACATTGCACACAAACTCTGCAGCTGAAACGCTTACCCGACTGCTGAATATGGGAGTGCCCTCTTATAATGTGGCAAGCTCAGTGACGTTAATTATTGCCCAACGGCTGGCCCGACGTTTATGTAATCACTGCAAAGTAGAAGATGATATCAGTGAGCACGCATTACTCGAATTCGGTTTTGCCGAAAATGAAGTTGCCAATTTAACGATTTACAAAGCCGTAGGTTGCGACGAATGCACTAAAGGCTACAAAGGCCGGGTCGGTATTTATGAAGTAATGAAAATTAGCCAGGATACTGCTAGTATTATAATGGATGGTGGCACCTCACTAGATATCGCCAAGCAGGCACGAACTGAAGGTTTTAAAAATTTGCGACAATCGGCATTACTGAAAGCCAAATCTGGGGTCACCAGTTTATCGGAAGTCAGTCGAGTTACCGCATAAAGTGCCATATTGTTAACATGAAGAATAATAATAGGTAGGACGTTTATGGCTATTGCGAATGCCCAAAGCAAACAGGTGAAACCCAAACCATTAGAAGCCTTTCTTTGGCATGGTGTTAACCGCAAAGGTAAAAAAATAAAAGGTGAACTTTCTGCGGCTAATATCATGGAGTTAAAGGCGCAATTACGAAAGCAAGGCATTACTCCGTTACGCACCAAGAAAAAGCCTAAGCCAATGTTTGGTATGAGTAGCGATAAAGCAATTCAACCAAAAGATATTGCCGTGATCACCCGGCAAATCGCCACTATGTTAAATGCCGGCGTGCCCTTAGTACAAACCATTGAAATGATAGGTAAAGGCAATAACAATGGCAATATCCGCAAGTTATTAAGCGAAATCTGCAATCAGGTGCAAGCGGGTTTGCCGTTTTCAGATTGTTTGCGCGAACACCCTAAATATTTTGATGATCTTTATTGTGATTTAGTGAAATCCGGTGAACAATCGGGCGCTCTAGAAACAATTTTTGACCGAATTGCCATCTATAAAGAAAAGTCTGAAGTACTTAAATCGAAAATTAAAAAAGCGATGACCTATCCAATTGCGGTTTTAGTGATTGCAGCTATTGTTACCTCGATTCTTTTAATCTTTGTGGTACCGACTTTCGTCGACATTTTTGCCAGCTTTGATGCAGAATTACCCGCCTTTACCCTGTTTGTGGTTGGCATTTCCGATTTTATGGTTGCTTATTGGTACATAGCGTTAGCCGCTATGTTCGGGGCCAGTTTCTTATTTAAAAAAGCCCATTTAAACAGTCAGGATTTTAGGGATAAAGTCGATGTGTCGATTTTAAAAATACCGGTGATCGGAGCGCTCCTTGATAAAGCCGCCGTTGCCCGCTTTGCCAGAACCCTTTCCACCACCTTCGCTGCCGGCGTGCCTTTGATTGACGCGCTTGATTCTGCAGCTGGAGCTTCCGGTAATGCGGTTTATCGAAATGCGATAAATGAAATTCGCGCTGAGGTATCAGCTGGCATGCAAATGAACATGGCAATGCGCAATTCAAGCATATTTCCCGACATGGTTATTCAAATGGTCACTATAGGCGAAGAGTCGGGTGCGTTAGATGATATGCTGGCGAAAGTGGCTAATGTTTATGAGCAAGAAGTGGACGATGCCGTTGATGGTCTAACCGCATTATTAGAGCCGATGATCATGGCGGTTTTAGGTGTGGTAATCGGCGGTTTAATCATTGCCATGTACTTACCTATTTTCCAAATTGGTATGATTGTTTAATGTCTAAGTGGTAAGTGGTAAGTGGTAAGTGGTAAGTGGTAAGCAGTAAGCAGTAAGCAGTAAGCAGTAAGTAGTAAGCAAAATTATAAGTCGGAGTCTTATCATGGACTTCGGCTTTTATTATAAATAATAATAACAAAAAGGTTTTTCTGTGTTTTCTGATGTATTCGCACTGTTGCAACACTCCCCTGTCATTTTTTACACAAGCATCACCATTCTTGGTTTAGTCATCGGAAGCTTTTTAAATGTGGTCATTTATCGATTGCCTAAGATGCTCGATAACGGGTGGTTTTGTGAATGTCGAGAATTGCTCGTAGACGAGCTAAAACCTGTTGAAGAAAAGAAAATAGAGCCGACTTTAACTCTGTCAAAGCCGGCATCCACCTGCCCAAAATGTGGCCATAAGATTAAGGTTTGGGAAAACATCCCGGTAATTTCCTGGCTAGTGTTAAAGGGTAAATGTTCTGCTTGTGCTAACCCGATATCTGTTCGTTATCCGATAATTGAATCCCTAACTGGAATAGCGTCATTAATCATTGCTATGCACTTTGGGGTTAGCTGGCAAACACTGTTTATGCTGGTGCTTACCTGGTCACTGATCACCCTAACTATGATTGATGCCGACAAGATGATTTTACCCGATCAAATTACCTTACCCCTGGTTTGGCTTGGTTTAATCTTAGGCTTAAATGGTGTATTTATTTCAATTGAACAAGCCGTGATAGGCGCCATCGTGGGTTACATGAGTTTATGGTCTATTTTTTGGCTATTTAAACTAATCACCGGTAAAGATGGTATGGGCTATGGCGATTTTAAACTGTTTGCCGTATTTGGTGCCTGGTTTGGCTGGGAATTATTGCCACTGCTAATTTTGATGGCATCTTTGGTTGGTGCTATTGTTGGTATTAGCTTAATGATGTTTAAAAATCATCAAGGTTCTAAACCCATCCCTTTCGGCCCATATTTAGCAGTAGCCGGTTGGATAACAGCTCTTTGGGGTGAAGGTATCTGGCAGTGGTATTTGGCGATGCTTACCTAGAGAAAAGAGGTTCGCAGAACCCTTTTCTCTAGGTAAGCATAGGTTGGCGGGACTTCAGTCTCGCATTTAAGGAATCTACGCGAGACTGAAGTCCCGCCAACGACGCGAGGTGAAACCTCGCCAACGTGGTAATGAATGTCAAAATTAGTCATAGGTTTAACCGGAGGTATTGGTAGTGGCAAAACTACCGTTGCCGATTTATTTGCACAATACGGCATTGATATTATTGATGCCGATATTGTTGCTCGTGAAGTGGTTGCCCCGGGTACAACTGCTCTTGCAAGAATTAGCGAGCATTTTGGTAGCGATTATATTCTCGAAAACGGTCAGTTAGATCGCTCTAAATTGCGCCATCGAGTATTTGCTAATGAGCAAGACAAAATTTGGTTAAATATGCTGTTGCATCCTGTGATTCGCGAAACTATGAATGAACAATGTAAAGCAGCAAAAAGCCCGTATTGTTTGTTAGTGGCGCCCTTATTGATTGAAAATGGCATAAATAAAAGCGTCGAAAAAGTGTTAGTGATAGATGTAAAGCCTGAGACACAGATAACAAGAACCATTAGCCGTGATAACAATAGTAAAGAGCAAGTAGAAAATATTCTTGCTGCGCAAGTAAGCCGTGAAGACAGGTTGGCGCATGCGGATTTTGTTATCGATAATGATGCTTGTTCAATTGACGAGTTGAAACAGCAAGTTGAATTATTGCACCGTAACTTTTTAAAGCTGGTTATTGAAAAATAGCCTGTTTAAGGTGATATTCATAACATTTGAGCTTTCTCATGTTAGATTCGAATATCGTTAACTAAAAAAATATTCGCCTTTAGTTAAATCTATGGTTAATATAAAAAAGAACATCTTATAATTATAAAAACATGGCCGACATTCTTTACGAACATCCACTTAATGAGCGGATACGCAACTATTTGAAACTTGAACAATTATTTGTTCAAGCGCGATCGTGTCTGGCACAAGAGTTTTCGGCAAGTCATACCTTGTTTTTCAATGCACTGTTTGCCATTTTAGATGCGCTGGAACGAAGTGATATACGTGGCGATGCCATTAAAGATCTTGAAAAGCTTGAGCAAAATTTGATCCTTTGGTCGAAATATCCTGAAGTTAATTCAAAAGCTCTGCAATTAAATCTTGAGCAAACCAAATCTTTAGCGACCAAGTTACGCTCTAAGCGGCAGCTCTGGTCGAAACTGAAAGACGATAAATTTTTAGATGGCATGCGTAAGCGTTTTACTTTACAAGGTGCCTATTGTGGTTTCGATTTACCTGCTTTAGTGTTTTGGCTTAATCAACCCCCGATTTTTATTCAACAAGATGTCGATAGATGGTTATCTTCGCTGAGTAACATAGAGCAAGCATTGGTGTTGATTTTGAAATTTATTCGTCAAAAAGCTGACTTTGAAGAAATACAAGCCGACAATAGCTTTTATCAGGATAATGGTGAAGGGTTAATGCTGTTGAGAATGAAGTTACCCGAAGGTATAGATTACTTCCCCTCAGTTAGTGGCAACCGATATCGTTACTCCATTCGTTTTATGGCATTGTGCAATGAAAAGGGCCAGCAATACATAAATGAAAATATCACCTTTAAATTAGCCAAATGTTAACTAATCTCCTATACAACTTACCACTCTACATCTGGATATAATGTTGCTGCATTGGCAAATACGCGAGCACTGAGCTCACTCGGAATATTATGATTAACTTTTTCAAGGGTTGCTATTGCCAAAATCATGTTTTTGTAAATGTTTTTTCTCGGTTTAAGCTCGGTGAACTCTAGTCCCAATGGATATAAGAAATCAAAGCTTTTGGATTTTTATTTTCAAAACCATGCATTAAAGCTCTTGTATGCACCGTCACATTAATATATTGACTCCAACTTATGGGATTAGTAATAGAATCGAGTTGTCGATGATTTTTAAATCCCCCCACTTTATAGCTCTCCATCACCATCATAGTTTGGATGGTTGTCATACAAAATAAAAAACCAACTGCAGGTAGCGAAAAAGCCGTTATCTTAAATAAACCAGTATTTCTTATTTCAATATATTTGTTAGACTGATTTTCTTCTTTGATAATCCAAAGGAAAAAAATAAAAAATAAAAAATACAAAATGTACGATTGAATGATAAAAAGGATATTCAGTTTGAGTATGCAACAAAATGGGTATTAACAGAGCTATGATAAAAACGCTTTTTTCCAATGGTATTTTTATCAATTGCAGTATGAACGCCAAGGTAATGATTAAAAACCAATTAACGGTGCCACTCCCCCTTCTACAATCCAGATCAAAAATTCATTATGTGGATGATCAAGTTTTTCAAGCGGTTTATCTAACCAGTCTATGTCACTGTCTAGTAGTGATAAATGATGTAATCTGTATTTCTTTTCAAAATTGCCATAACCAACCCCTTGAATCGGGTTTTGGCTAAACAAGTTAGCAGAAACCCAAATAATATCAGTTCTAACACCTTTATCTGAATATAGTTTATCTCCTCTATCAACACTATTTAAAAAGTTTATAGACACCAATCCAATTACCCCCCCCCATAATGAGAAAAGAGATCGCTTTTTTGAATAAAGGAAAATGATTTTTAAAGATAAATAACAATAAAATCATCGAGATTATCAAGCCTAAAAACCCGGTTTTAGACTGCATAGGGATTAACAGCAAAGTACAAGAGAGTAAATTAAAATATGAAACATTAATCACCCACTTTTTAAGGCTAAACTTTTCCGCATAAAAAATTAAGAAGAGCGCTAAAACTACGCCTGTTGCCATAGAACTAGCCATCACATTGGGCTGGGTAAAAGAACCATATGGTCTATCGAATATAGGCGTATAACCAAGGATCTGGATTTCAAATTGGGTGAGTATAAAAAACTGGATTAACCCAATGAGGCACTCAATGAAGATCCCTATTTGAAGGATGCTTAAGATTTCCCCTTTCTGCACTTTACCTAATTTCAATTGAGATAGGCAAAACAATAATAGAGCGCCAAAGCATAGCCCTAGCACCCTAAAAATGGTCGTTGAAAAATCACTGGATGAATAACAAAGAGGTATTACAAATAATATGGTTCCGATCAGGATGAAATAATCGACTTTGTTAACTACCAACACTTTTGTTTTAACAATTTCCCATAGGCAGCAACCGATAAGTGAGAATATGAAAATCCAGCCAAAGACATTTGGCGCTATATACAAGCCTGATCCCCCCGGGGTAGGTAATACTATATGCATTGCAACAGCCATATATAAAAACAGTGTCATTTTAAATAATAAATAAGGGGAGATATTCACGAGTTAACCTTGTTATAATTATTACAAATATACTAACTCATTCTATATAATCTGGATATCAAAAATGGTTACCAAAGTAAATTGCCCGAACTGTAAAAAACAAGTTGTTTGGAGCACAGATAACGAGTTTCGTCCGTTTTGCTGTGAGCGCTGTAAGTTAATTGATTTAGGCGACTGGGCAGACGAGAATCATAAAATTTCGCAAGGGCCGCAAGGTGTGCAGGAGTTGTCGGAAGAAATGTTAGATGCCCTTGAAGATGAGTTTTTGAAAAACAATAAATTTTTTGTCGAATCAGAATAACTACCTCTAAAATAGACAAAGTTTTACTCCGTTTTAGCCTTGCGTAAAAAGAATGAGTTAAGGCATACTGGATATTAACCATTGGTTAACCGATTTCAGGGATTATGAGAAATATATTTTTTGCTTTAATAGTGCTTCTTGCCGGCCTAGTTTATTTAAAACGAGATGCTATTGAAAATAGCACGTCAGCCGAACCCGAAGAAGTTATCGCTTTTACTGAAAATACTTCTTCTGATGAGTTGTTAGCGCAAGCCTTTGTTTCCCTAGATCATGAAGTTAACCCAAACCTAGATATTGATACCTATTCGGGATTAGAGAAAATAGCCTTTGCTTACCAGAATCGTTTATCAAACATTCAGGTTTTAGGTTCTGGTAGAGTTTTAAAAATGTTACCTGATGACAATGTCGGCAGTCGTCATCAGCGCTTTATTCTCAAGCTTGCCAATAATCAATCATTGCTGATAGCTCATAATATCAATATTGCCGATAGAATTAAGTCGTTGCGTAAAGGTGATGATATTGAGTTTTATGGGGTGTATGAGTGGAATGATAAAGGTGGTGTGGTGCATTGGACTCACCATGATCCTGATGGCTCTCATCCTAATGGTTATTTAAGATATGCCGGGCTTAAGTATCAGTAATTAAGCTAGGTTGATATTCCGCTAACTAATGCGAGGTTAAAACCCCGCCAACCATAAGCTAGGTTTTAACTCCGCTAACCAATGCGAGGTTAAAATTCCCGCTAACTACGCGAGGTTTAAACCCCGCCAACCACTTTAAAGGTTCATTGCCAATATTTTTTCGACGATTGGGGTATTGGCCTTGGGGAAATCGATACTGGTTAATTCATTCTGGTGAAACCAGCCCTGCTGCTGGCCTTCTTGTGCCGTTGGCTCACCGAGAAATTGATCGACAAGAAAGACTTCTAGCAACACTTGTTTGTCACTATAGTCATGGCTGATGGTAATTAATGGCTGCATGGCAAGAGTATCGATGGCAATTTCTTCGTTAAGCTCTCTATGCAGCGCTTCATGCACAGTTTCATTGTTTTCCACCTTACCCCCTGGAAACTCCCACTTACCGCCTTGGTGGCTATGCTCAAGCCGCTTGGTAAGGAAGAATTGCCCTTGTCGGTAAATCACCCCAACGGCCACATGAATTCGTGTTGTCATCATTATCCTGTTTAATTATAAAACCCAAAGTTGCAGAGCAACTTCGGGTTTTATAATTGTGCTCTAAGCTTCGCTTAGCTCAGCTGCCCATGACACTGTTTGTATTTTTTACCCGAGCCGCATGGACAAGGGTTGTTGCGACCAACACGTGGCACTTCATTTTGCTGAGCGGCATGGCCACTTGCTTGATGCGTGTATTGCTTTGGTGCTTCATCGGCTTTTCGATGTTGCTCTTCAACCGCTTCAACGTCTGACTCTTGCTGAATGCGAACTTTAGACAGGACGCTAACCACGTCGTATTTTAAGTTATCCAGCATGTTTGAGAATAATTCAAACGACTCTTTTTTGTATTCTTGTTTCGGGTTCTTTTGCGCGTAGCCACGCAAATGAATGCCCTGACGAAGATGATCTATTGCCGCTAAGTGTTCTTTCCATAAGCCATCGAGAGTTTGTAGCATTACCGCTTTTTCAAATTGGCGCAATACGTCTGGGCCAACTTGCGTTTCTTTTTCGGTGTAAGCTTGTTCAACTTCACTGATGATGCGTTCACGTAATGAATCTTCGTGTAACTTGTCGTCTTCTGCTAACCATTGTGTTAACGCTAAGTCGATAGTCAAATCACCTTTAAGTTGTTCTTCAAGCCCGGGTACATTCCACATTTCTTCTAAAGATTGTGGCGGTATATGACCATCAATCATGCCATTGACCACGTCTAAACGTATGGCTTTTACCGTTTCACTGATATCACCTTCATCGAGAAGATCATTACGTTGTTCGTAAATCACTTTACGTTGATCATTGGCAACATCATCGTATTCGAGTAATTGCTTACGCATATCAAAGTTGCGGCCTTCCACTTTTCGCTGGGCGTTCTCAATGGATTTGGTTACCCATGGATGCTCAATGGCTTCGCCGTGTTCCATGCCCAATTTACGCATCATGTTGGCGATACGCTCAGAAGCAAAAATACGCATCAAGCTATCTTCCATCGAAAGATAGAAGCGGGTTGAACCAGGGTCGCCCTGACGACCACTTCGTCCTCGTAATTGATTATCGATACGTCTTGATTCATGACGCTCGCTTGCCACTATGTGCAAGCCACCTAGCTCTATTACTTTATTGTGCTCTTCTTGCCATGCAGTCGTGGCTTTAGCAATGCTTTCTTCACTTTGATCTTTCAGAGTCCCGATGTTCGCTGACAAATTACCACCCAACACGATATCGGTACCACGACCGGCCATGTTAGTAGCTATGGTTACCGCGCCAACACAACCGGCGTTGGCAACAATTTCCGCTTCTTCGGCATGAAATTTCGCATTCAATACTTTGTGCTTAATTTTCGCTTTCTTTAAAATTTTCGCTAAAAACTCAGAAGTTTCAATGCTTATAGTACCAACCAATACTGGTTGTCCACGCTCTGCACAATCTTTAATATCAGTAATGATGGCTTCATATTTTTCATCGGCAGTAAGATAAATCAGATCAGCCATGTCTTTACGGATCATGTCACGGTTGGTTGGTATTATTACTGTTTCTAAACCATAGATGTGGTTAAATTCGAACGCTTCGGTATCGGCGGTACCTGTCATCCCCGACAGTTTGTTATACAAACGGAAGAAGTTTTGAAAGGTGATGGAGGCTAATGTCTGGTTCTCATTTTGAATGTTAACGTTTTCTTTCGCTTCAATCGCCTGGTGTAACCCTTCTGACCAGCGGCGGCCTTCCATGGTACGACCGGTGTGCTCATCAACGATAACAATGTCATCGTCTTTAACAATGTAATCTACGTCTTTTTGGAATAATTTATGGGCTCTAAGTGCCGCCATTACATGGTGTAATAAAGCAATGCTGGCTGCGCTGTATAACGAATCTTGCTCTGCCAGTAAGCCACGTTCTTGCAGAATTTCTTCTACCCGTATTTGACCACGTTCGGTTAAATATACCTGTTTCGATTTTTCATCTAAGGTGTAATCACCGGTGCTTTCTACACCTTCTTCGTCCTCGGCATCTTGTAACACAAGGGTTGGCACTAAGGTATCAATTTGACGGTATAACTCTGAGCTGTCTTCTGCCTGCCCTGAAATCACCAAAGGTGTACGCGCTTCATCGATTAAAATTGAATCAACCTCATCGATGATGGCAAAGTTTAACGATTTTTGCACTCGCTGCTGTGGTGAGAACGCCATGTTGTCACGCAGGTAATCAAAACCAAACTCGTTATTGGTACCATAGGTAATATCGGCATCATAGGCCGCTTGTTTTTCTTCCTGGCTGATATTGGCAATATTACAACCAACCGTCATCCCTAAAAACTCAAATAATGGACGTGCCCAGTCAGCATCACGTTTGGCCAAATAATCGTTGACGGTAATGATATGCACGCCATCATTGGTTAAGCCGTTTAAATATGCGGGTAGAGTGGCAGTAAGGGTTTTACCTTCACCGGTACGCATTTCCGAAATTTTGCCTTGATGTAACACCATGCCGCCAAGCATTTGCACGTCAAAATGGCGCATGCCAAATACTCGTACACTGGCTTCACGTACTACCGCGAATGCTTCTGGTAAAATATTCTCTAACGCTTCGCCATTGGCGATTCGCTCTTTGAATTCGACTGATTTGCCTTTTAATTCTTCATCGTTATACGCTTGGGTTACTTCTTCTAGCGCATTTATTTTTTGTACTTCTTTATTCATTTGTTTTAGTAATCGATCGTTGCGAGAACCAAAAAGCTTTGTCATTAATTTTACAAACATTTTATTTAGACCATTTTTGCCAAAATTATCTGGCGATAAAAAACCATCAGCCAAAGACTGATTCAAAAATTTTTACGAGGAATTAAACCCTAAGTTTTAGGTTTACGATAAACGTATTTAGTTGGATTTATTTGTTTATCGTTACGCAGGATTTCGTAATGCACGTGTGGCCCAGTTGAACGGCCGGTACTACCCATTAAAGCAATTGCTTGCCCTTTTGTAACTACGTCACCAATTTTTACCAGATGCGATTTATTGTGCGCATATCGGGTTTTATAGCCAGTGCCGTGATCAATTTCTACTAAATTACCATAGCCCCAACGCTCGCCAGCATAGCTAACAACGCCAGAACCCGTAGAAAATACCTGGTCATTTTCTTTACCGGCAAAGTCTACCCCTTTATGCATGGTAGGTTTGCCATTAAATGGGTCTTTACGAACTCCGTAATATGACGACAGCCAGCCTTTGCCAATTGGACGTCCAGATAAATAACTCGTACTTTCGATATGGTGACCCAATGCAAAAGATTCAAGTAGGTTAAGCTGATTTTCTTTTTGCTCAACGTTAATACTTAAATCCAATAATTGTTTTTCTAATTCGCTAAGTGAAAATTCACTCTTGATAGCTGTTGTTTGTGCTGGCCCACCGGTTGGCGGTAATGCCGCCATATTAAATTCATTCATTGGAATGTCGGCTTCATCGGCCAGCCTTTCACCTAAAGCATTTAAGCGTAAAATATGGGACTGCATTTCCGCAATTTTTACACTTAACGCGATCACTTGTTGATCATTGGCGATAGTTGATTGCGGTTTTTGCTCAACGGTTTTCAAGTGTTCCGGCACAACGTCGGGCTTTAACGCCGAATGCATAGTTAAACCAGAGACCACGGCAAAGCCGCCGACGATAGCAAGCCATCTGGGTTTACTTAATTTTAATGAAAAACGGACATTCTGTCCGCGATATAATAGTGTTAAACTCATCTAATACTTATTTATTTAAATATATTACTTTAGTCGAATTTCACTGCAAGGCGAACAAATACGATGAAACGCATTGTTAAAGACCCACAAGATTTAAATTCATTGCTTAAAAAAGCAAGTGGCAACATGGCCGATTTTTCGACTAAAGCGCAATCCATTAACATTCTGGCTGATATTGTACGACAAACCTGCCCTGATCTTCCAGAAAATGCTTGGCAAATAGCAAATTGTAGAGCAGATTTAGTGATAATTGAAGCTAAATCCCCCGTATGGGGTCAACGTCTACAGTTTGAGCGTAACAATATAGCACAACAGTTGGCAATGCAAACCCAGGGGATTTTCACTAAAATTGAAATAAAAGTGAATCCGCACGGCAATATTCGTAAAGCGGAAAAGACAGTAGAAGTAAAAACCAAGAAACATATGTCGCAAAAAACTGCCGATCAAATTAATGAAGTCGCCGAAAATGCGCCGCCGGGGTTAAAGGAAGTGCTGCGGCGTTTGGCCAAGCATGTGAATGAGTGAAACAGGGTACAAGAGACGAGGTACCTAATATACCCTAAAATGCGAGACTAAAGTCCCGCCAACCTTGGAAACGTAACCCATGGTTGGCGGGGTTTCAACCTCGCACTATTGCAGCAATCAACGCAAAGTGGCTATCACTAAAATTTCCCATTGTTCAAATATTTAATTGTACTGAATCTCGTCAACTCAACAGCCTGTACCTTGTACCTAAAAAAAGACATAAAAAAACCGGAACTTAGGCTCCGGTTTATATCGAATCTTTTCTACTACGCCACTGCAGGACTCTGATATGCGATTGGCGATGGTCTTTCGTCTTCATAGGTGGCCCATTCCCAGCATTCAACTTGCTTGAATACTTCGCGTAACAGCATGTTGTTTAAACCGTGACCTGATTTATAAGCATTGAGTTCACCCAAAATACTTACGCTGCCCATGTATAAATCACCGATTGCATCGAGAATTTTGTGTTTCACAAACTCGTCATCATAACGCAGTTCATCACTATTAAGCATACGATACTCATCAAGTACAATCGCGTTTTCCAGACTGCCGCCTAAGGCCAGGTTGTGCGAGCGTAAAAACTCGATGTCTTTCATGAAACCAAACGTACGAGCACGACTGATCTCTTTGATGAATGAACTGCTGGTTAAATCTAGCGTCATACTTTGTGTGGTATTGGCGATTACCGGGTGATCAAAATCGATGGCAAAGTTTATTTTAAAGCCTTCATGTGGACGTAACTCCGCCCACTTGTCACCTTCTTCGACACGAATGGTTTTGGTAATGCGCAAAAATTTCTTCGCACAATGTTGTTCTTCAATGCCAACCGACTGGAGCAGGTAGACAAATGGTAACGCACTGCCATCCATGATCGGGATTTCAGGAGAGTCTATCTCAACAATGATATTGTCTATGCCTAAACCTGAAACCGCAGCTAGTAAATGTTCAACGGTGGAAATTTGAACACCTTGCTCGTTTACCAAACATGTACACAACGTAGTTTCACCAACAGCTTCCGGAGTTGCCGGAATATCAACTACCGGGTTTAAATCTACACGACGGAATATTACACCCGTGTTTGTTGGCGCAGGACGGAGAGTTATCTGCACCTTCTCACCTTTGTGTAAACCAACACCTGTAGCATTAATGCTTTGTTTGATCGTACGTTGTCTAATCATAATGGCCTTTAAAACTTGCGTTCATACCTGTCGCTTTTAAAACTCTTACTAAAAGCGGACGCACAATATAGCAAAATATCCGTTTGCAGTCAAAACATAAGCTCACTGGCCTAATATTTGCTTACACATAATTACCAGCGGTAATTATGTGTAACTATATGTAACTATTTTTATATAGACCTGCTATTAGTCAGCCTGCTTTCGTAAAAACGCCGGGATGTCTAAATAATCGGTTTCAACCGCTGGCGCTGTTTGCGTTTGCACATTACTGTCAGCATACACATTATTAGCAACTTCAGGCTCGGCACTTGCTGCATAGCTGGCATTTACTACCATAGGCTCTGGCTTTTGCATCGGCGGCACAATTGAAATCTCTGGTTTTTGTTGGCCAATACCGGTAGCAACAACGGTTACCCGTAAATCTTCAGTCATTTCAGGGTCTATTACCGCACCAACGACCACAGTGGCATTTTCTGAGGCAAAGGCTTTCACCGCATTACCAACGGTTTCAAACTCATCAATTGAAATGTCCATACCCGCGGTAATATTCACCAGGATGCCACGAGCACCGGCTAAATCAACATCTTCTAACAGCGGGCTAGAAATTGCCGCTTCTGCCGCTTCTTCGGCTCTGTCTTCACCAGATGCCTGACCTGAGCCCATCATTGCCGTGCCCATTTCTGACATTACGGTACGCACATCGGCAAAATCGACGTTGATTAAACCCGGACGAGTAATAAGCTCGGCAATACCTTGTACCGCGCCTAGTAATACATTGTTTGCCGCTTTAAACGCATCCAACAAACTCGTGCCTGGGCCTAATACTTTCAATAACTTTTCATTCGGAATGGTAATTAACGAGTCAACACTTTGTGACAAGAACTCAATGCCCTGTTCGGCATAGTTCATACGTTTTTTACCCTCAAACGGAAACGGTTTAGTGACTACAGCTACCGTTAAAATGCCCATTTCTTTGGCTATTTCGGCGACTACTGGCGCCGCACCGGTACCGGTACCACCACCCATGCCGGCAGCGATAAAGATCATGTCTGAACCTTGTAGGGTTTGACGTATCGTTTCTCTATCTTCTTCGGCACTCCGGCGACCAATTTCAGGGTTGGCGCCAGCACCAAGCCCTTTAGTCACGTCGCAGCCCATTTGCAAAGTCACCGTTGCCGATGAATTGCGCAGTGCTTGTGAGTCGGTATTGGCAGTAATAAACTCTACTCCCTCAATGGTTTGTGTAACCATGTGCTCAACGGCGTTACCACCGCCGCCGCCAACCCCAATGACTTTGATCACCGCTTCTTCGTTGTGGTCTTCCATTAATTCAAACATATTTCTCTCTCCGTTCTATTGTTTTTTGTTCCACCAAAAAATTGTTTATATTCTAAATACTTAATTTCGCCATAAATCTTACGTTACGCCGCCAGCGACGGGGAATTACCCCAAGCAACGCCAGGAAGTGGCTTATTATAGAAATGCGCAGCAGATCTATTAAAACTGTCCTTTAAACCAATTTTTCAGACGCGATAACACACTGACTACGCCGTCGCCTGAAGTTGCCTCGGCATTACTCTTATTGCTTGCTTGCAAACCGTAATGCAACAGTCCGATCACCGTGCAGTAACTTGGATCATTAACGTAATCGCTAAGGCCTTGTATATTTAACGGGCTACCAATGCGTACCGGCATTTGAAAGACTTCCTCGGCAAACTCGTTCACCCCTTCCATCTTCGCCGTCCCCCCGGTTAAGACGATGCCGGCGGCTATTTGATCTTCGAGACCACTGTCTTTGATCTCTTCCTGGATCAGTTCAAACAGTTCGTGATAACGTGGTTCAACCACTTCCGCTAACGTATGGCGTGACATGCTTCTTGCCGGTCGGCCGCCAACACTCGGTACTTCAATATTCTCCTCCATGCTCACCATTTGACGTAAAGCACAGGCGTATTGCACTTTAATGTCTTCGGCATGGCTAAGTGGAGTTCTAAATATTTTGGCAATATCACTGGTAACCTGATTACCACCTACTGGGATCACCGAACTATGCCGTAACGCGCCACCGGTGAAAATGGAGATATCCATGGTGCCTGCGCCCATATCCACCACACAAACACCCAGCTCTTTTTCATCTTCGGTTAATACCGCATAACTTGATGCTAAGGCAGAAAAAATTAGTTGGTCAGCCGATAACTCACAACGCTCAACACATTTGACGATATTTTTCGCCATGTCGTTGGCGCAAGTGACAATATGCACTTTTGCTTCCATACGTACGCCGGACATACCGATAGGGCTTTTGATCCCCTCTTGTACATCTACACTGTATTCTTGGGGTAACACATGCAGCATACGACGCTCAGCCGACATCGGCACTGAGCGTGCGGTATGGATAACATTATCGACATCTTCCTGCATTACTTCGTCGTCATTAATTGGCACCATGCCGTTTTCATTTTGACAACTGATATGTTTGCCTGAGATGCCTAAATAGACAGAGCCAATGCGACAATCTGCCATCAATTCGGCTTCGTTAACGGCGCGTTGAATCGATTGGATCACCAGATTAAGATCATTCACTCCACCTTTGTCCATGCCTCGCGCAACATGATGGCCCACCCCGATGATGCTTAACTGCTCATCATGAGTCACCTCACCGACTACCGCGACAATTTTCGAGGTACCGATATCCAGGCCTACAACCAAATTTCTTTCTGCTACTTTAGGCATTATCTCTTTGCTCTTTTTGTTCTTGTTGCTCTTGTTTATGATTTATCATATCTGTTAACACCGGCTTCCAGCCAACGGCCATGCCGGTATCATAGCGCAAATCAACATAGTCAACTTGCATGTTTTTTTTTGCATACGCTTTAATTTGCGCGTAGGCATCCATAAAGCGCTGTACTCTTGTTACCCGGTCTTCTCGACCCAGATCTATCAACACCCCATCGGCTAAGGTTAACTGCCAAGCGTGACGCTCGGTCAGTACCAGCTCGTCAATACTTATTTGAATAAACGTTAATAGGTTATTCAAATTACGATAATTTTGCAGTGCCAACACTTCGCTGCCTTCCGGGCCAAAAAGTTGCGGTAACTTGCTAATCACCCGGGTTTTGTCCGCCTGAAAAATCACCCCATGTTCGTTGATAAAAAAATCCTCATTCCATTGCGCTACCGGAACTTGATCATTCACATAAACTCGCACTTCATTTGGCCATTGTTTCCGCACTGATGCCGAATATACCCAAGGCAACTTTTCTAAATCAGCTTGCACCTGATCCACATCCAACTGAAAAAAATTATCCAGCTCGCCCTGCTTTAACGTGTTTACAATCTCGTCATTTCTGGTAAACACAATATTGCCTTTAATCACTAAGGCTGAAACGGGTGACGCTTCATCCTCCATCATCTTGCTGGCTAAATACCAACTGGCAATGATCAGCAATAAAACCACCAGGATGAAAAATCCAAACCCTGACCAAAAGGTCAAGGGAGCATCTTTTAATGCCATTATGCGATTCAACTCAAGCTGTTGTTTTTTACTCACCGCTTATGTTTACCTTCAACGTTTGTTAAAATTTTTAAAGTTTCTAAAACTTATTTGCGCCACTTAATTGCAGCACTCGCGTGACTAATTGCTCAAAACTAATGCCGGCAGCTCTTGCCGCCTTGGGTACCAGTGATGTTACTGTCATCCCCGGCACAGTATTGACTTCCAATAACTGAAAATTGCCATTGCTATCTTGCATCAGATCAACCCGGCCCCAACCTTGCGCTCCGGTGGCGTGAAAAGCTTTTAACGCGATAGTTTGTAATTCATCTTCATGCGCTTTATCCAATCCGCAAGGGCAATGATATTGAGTACAGTTACTTTGATATTTTGCCTGATAATCATAAAACTCATTTGGCGTTACCATAGAGATCACCGGTAGCGCTTCATTACCCAACACAGATACGGTAAACTCTGCGCCACTTAACCAGGCTTCCACCAATATTTGTTGATCATAGTCAAACGCATTTTGCAAAGCAGCATTTAATTCATCAATGCTGCTGGCTATTGCCATGCCGATGCTTGAGCCTTCTTTCGCCGGTTTCACCATCACTTTGCTGCCAAGTTGAGCCAATACTCTTTCGGCAGTATCCGTTTCATAGTCATCTTGATTGACGACTGCAAAATCGGCCGTTGGCAAGCCTGTTGCTTTAAATATTTGCTTGCTTCTGACTTTATCCATAGATAACGCCGAGCCCAACACACCCGAGCCAGTATAAGGAATACTCAAATACTCGAGTGCTCCTTGAATACAGCCATCTTCACCACCGCGACCATGCAAGGCGATATACACCCGATCAATTTTTTGCGTTTTCAACTTGGCTAAATCAAAGCCCTGGGTATCAATCGCCGTTACCTTAAAGCCAGCATTTATTAGTCCTTCGGTTATCGCCGCACCCGATTTTAGTGAGACTTCTCGCTCGGCACTGTCACCACCAAATAACACCGCAATGTTTTCTTGTTGCAAGCTATCAAGGTCTAATAATGAATTATGCATTACCATCGCCTTGGCGTAGGTTTAGTTTTTTGGCACTCACCATTTCGCGGGCAATCGCACCGATATTGCCGGCGCCTTGGGTGATCAACATATCACCATCGTTTAAAATGGAGGCCATAATGTCGGGTAACTGCGCTGTTGTGCTCACATAAATCGGCTCTACCGAGCCGCGCAAACGTATGCTGCGTGCCAGTGCTTTTGAATCGGCATTGGGGATAGGATCTTCACCGGCAGCATAAACGTCGAGTAACACCAAAGAATCCACTTCGCTTAACACTTCAACAAAGTCTTCGAACAAATCACGGGTACGAGAATATCGGTGTGGTTGAAACATCATCACCAACCGGCGTCCAGGCCAGCCGTTGCGCATCGCTTTTATCGTCGCGGCAACTTCTGAAGGATGATGACCATAATCATCAATCACAGTAATATCACCTTGTTGCGGCGTTAGCGTGGTGAGGTGCTCAAAGCGACGGCCGATGCCTTCAAATTGACTTAAGGATGCAACAATTGCCTTATCGCTTACCCCTTCATCGGTGGCAACAGCAATTGCCGCCAGAGAATTCAACACATTATGTAAACCCGGCAGGTTTAAACTAATGTGCAAATCGTCTTTTCCTACGCGATGTACTTTGAACGTGCTCACCTGGCCGTTTTGCTGGTAATCCGTGGCACGAACATCGGCATCGCAGCTAAAGCCGTAAGTGATGGTTTGCCGACCCACTCGCGGCAGCAGTTCACGTACTACATCATTATCGATACACATCACCGCTAAACCATAAAATGGCAGATTATGTAAAAATTCGATATAGGTGTCTTTTAATTTTTCAAAATCACCGTCATAAGTTTCCATATGATCGGCAGCAATATTGGTGATCACCGACACCATAGGTTGTAAGTGCAAAAATGAAGCATCGCTTTCATCGGCTTCGGCAACCAAATAGCGGCTTTTGCCCAATCGAGCATTGGTACCCGCACTATTGAGCAACCCGCCAATGACAAAAGTAGGGTCGAGCTCACCTTCCGCCATTATGCTGGCGATCAAACTGGTGGTGGTGGTTTTACCATGAGTACCGGCAATGGCGATGCCATGGCGAAATCGCATCAATTCGGCCAGCATTTCTGCTCGACGCACCACGGGAATACGCTGTTGCTGAGCGGTTAATAACTCAACATTTTTCTTATTGATCGCTGTAGATACCACGATAACGCTGGCATTCTGCACATTTTCAGCTTTATGGCCGATGGTGATTTTTGCGCCCAACTTGGTCAAGCGATTCACCACAGGGTTAACGCTGATATCTGAGCCAGTCACTTCATAGCCTTCATTTAGTAAGACTTCGGCGATCCCGCCCATGCCGGCACCACCGATGCCAACAAAATGGATAACTTTTACCCGGCGCATTTCTGGAATATTCATTTTCATATCTTTCATTATTTCAACAATCCTTTGCATATATTGGCAACTGTTTCGGTCGCATTAGGTGTTGCGGCCAATTTACAAGCTTTCGCCATATTTCGTAACGCCGACTCAGAGCTAAACAGCATGTTCAGTTTTTGCGCTAATGATGTTGCATTTAACTGCGGTTGCGGCAATAATTGCGCGCCACCCTGGCTCACTAAAAACTCAGCATTTTTAGTTTGGTGATCATCAACCGCGTGCGGTAAAGGCACGAATATAGCGGGTTTACCCGCCATCGCCAGCTCCGAAACGGTTAATGCGCCAGCTCGACAAATAACCAAGTCGGCCCAATCATAAGCACTGGCCATATCATCGATAAAGTCAGTCACTTTTACCTTTTCTGGATTCACTCCATACTGGTCATAAAGCGCCTGAACATTATCGGCATTACCTTTGCCGGTTTGATGCCATATGTCTAACTCTTGCAATTTAATCTGACTAATCGCTTGCGGTACTACTTCATTGAGTACTCTGGCACCCAGACTGCCACCAACCACCAAGACCTTTTTGCTAATCGTACGCTGTGCACTAACATTTAATTTACTGATCTCACTGCGTATCGGATTGCCAACCACGTCACTATGAATGTCATCGCTAAAGGCTTGCGGAAATGCGCATAATACCCGGCTGGCAATTTTCGCCAAATAACGATTCGACATACCGGCAACGGCATTTTGTTCATGCAACACCAAGGGAATTCGTTTACACCAGGCAGCCAAACCACCTGGAGCACTGGCATATCCACCCATACCTAAGACAACGTCAGGTTGCACTTGGTTGAGCACCTGTAATGATTGCCAAATCGAATGCACCACTTTAAATGGCATACTTAACCATGATTGAATGCCTTTGCCGCGCAACCCGGAAATATTGATAAATGAAATATCAATATCGTGCGCCGGGACAACGGTAGCTTCCATTCGGTCACTCGTGCCCAACCAATGCACATGCCAGCCTTGTGCTTTTAAATTTTCGGCAACGGCAAGTCCTGGAAAAATATGTCCACCAGTACCACCGGCCATCACTAATATCGTAGGACGTTTCGACACTACTTACGCCCTCCTGTTGCGGTTGCCTGAATTGACTGTAACCGTAATTCATGATCAATACGAATTAATATGACTATCGCTAAGGTCATGACTATCATTGAACTTCCGCCATAACTAATCAACGGCATGGTTAAGCCTTTGGTCGGAAACACTCCTGCACTGGCGCCAACATTTACCGCGGTTTGAAAACTCAGCCAAATGCCGATGGCATAGGCGAAGAAACCTTCAAAGTATTTCTCTTTTTCTAACGCCCGACGGCCCAACAACAAGGCTTTAATGACCAAGGTTAAGCACAATGCCAATATACAAAAAATGCCTAAAAAGCCGAACTCTTCGCCGACCACAGCCATGACAAAGTCAGTATGAGCTTCCGGTAAATAATCAAGCTTTTGGATGCTATTGCCCAAACCCTGGCCAAAAAACTGACCACGACCATAGGCCATTAACGATTGCGTTAACTGATAACCACTACCAAACTGGTCTTGCCAGGGATCTAAAAAAGACGTGACCCGGCGTAAACGGTAAGGTTCGAAGATCACCAACATCACAAAAGCACTTAACACCACACCAACAATGGCCATAAACTGCCACAGTTTTGCGCCGGCCAAAAACAGTAGTCCAAGGGCTGTTGCCCCCATCACAATTACCGTGCCTAAATCTGGCTCTAATAATAACAAAACTGCCAGTAAAAATAACACTAATAATGGTTTGAAAAAGCCTTTAAAGTTGTCCATTACTTCATCACGACGGCGCACCAGGTAAGCCGATAAATAGCAGAAGAAAAATAACTTTGCCGGTTCTGCGGCCTGAATATTGATTGGTCCCACCATGATCCAGCGCGTCGAACCATTAACAGTGCGGCCAATGAGCAATACCGCCACTAACAAAAACATTGCCAACAACAATAACACCCAGCTGGATTTGTGCCACATTTGCATCTCTATCCGCAAGGCTATGGCGGCGACAAACAAGCTTAACCCGATATAAATGGCATGCCGAATCACGAAGTGGAACGGGTTATTAAATAGCTTTTCACCAATGGGCATCGACGAACTGGCCACCATAATCAAGCCGACTAAATACAACGTCAGGGCAATGATGATAAAGCCTCTATCGAAAGTGACCGGCGCATTATTGCTGGTGCTATTGCTTAACCAAGCAGGTAGTTCAGGCAGTCTGATTGCTGGCATCGACATCGCCATTAACTTACCTCCCTTACCGCGGCAATAAACATATCGCCACGCTGCATGTAGTTATTGAACATATCTATGCTGGCACATGCCGGCGATAATAAAACCATATCGCCAGGCTGAGCTAATTTTCGACTTTCCTGTACGGCTTGCTCCAGAGTTTCAACTTCAATGGCGTTTGCCTTTAGTGCCGCGATTTGATGCCCGTCTTTACCGAGAGTGATCAACTGATCAACCTGGCGCAGCGCCGGCTTTAATTCATTGAAATCTGCACCTTTACCGTCGCCGCCAGCGATTAAAATTAATTTATGCTGGTCATTGGCCAAACCGGCAATTGCCGCTAGCGTGGCACCGATATTGGTGGCTTTCGAGTCATTTACCCAGGTGATGCCATCAAAACTGTCTACTTGTTTACAACGATGATCGAGTCCTTCAAAAGATACCAGGCTTTGTACCATGTTATTCAATGGCCAGTGAGCACAATGACCCAAGGCCAGTGCGGCTAAACAATTGAGTTCATTGTGTTGACCAACAATGGGCAGATGATCACAGGCAATTAAGTTGCTATCGCCATAGGCTAAATAACGAAGACCCTTAGTGTCGCGGATGCCAAACTCTCCAGCCGCAGGAACACTAAGGCCAAAGCTGATATCTGCTGATGAAAAATCCTTGGGTTGCGATATCGCTTCTTCACGATTAACGACTCGACGTTTGCTCATGCTGAATATCTTGTGCTTTATCTCGCGGTAATTATCCATGGTTTGATGTCGGTCTAAATGATCATCACTGATGTTTAACACGGTACCGGTAACGGCCTGCATTGACGCCATAGTTTCTAGTTGGAAACTCGATAGCTCAAGGATCACATAGTCTTTATCTTCACCAACAATGTCTAGTGCTGGCACCCCAATGTTACCGGCAAGCGCCGCATCTATCTGGCAATACAGGGCAATGTGGGCCAATAGGCTGACCACCGTAGATTTCCCATTAGAGCCGGTAACGGCAATTATTTTACTGTTGGATATCTGGCAAAACAGTTCGACATCACCAATTAACTCGCTGCCCACTTTTCGGTTGTCACTGATATCGCTAATATTGATATCGACACCTGGGCTGGCAATAATAACATCGGCAGCGGAAATTGCTTGAATATCCCAGCGACCGGTGATTAATTGTATCTGAGGATTAAGTTCGCTTAAACGCTGCGCGCCTGGAGGACTCACTCGGGAATCATTAACGATAAAGTCAAAATTTTGCGACGTTAAAAAACGCGCACAAGATAACCCTGTGGCGCCTAATCCCAGCACTAATATTTGCTTATTCTGTAGCAATTCCAATGTCTTCATTGCTCGTTTCTATTCCTAATCCTGTTGACGAATAAATTCGCCGCTATAATTGCTAACGTAGTTTTAATCTAGTGTTAACGTAGTTTCAGCGTGGCCAAGCCAACTAATACCAGCACCACAGAAATTATCCAGAAGCGCACGATAACTCTTGGCTCTGGCCAACCCTTTAATTCGTAGTGGTGATGTATCGGTGCCATTCTGAATACTCGTTTTGCCCGTAATTTATAGGAGCCAACCTGTAATATTACCGACAGGGTTTCTACGACAAAGATCCCGCCCATAATAAATAGCACTAATTCTTGTTTTACCAGCACCGCAATAACCCCTAATAAGGCGCCTAATGCTAGCGAACCAACATCGCCCATAAACAATTGCGCCGGATAGGTGTTAAACCATAAAAAGCCAAGCCCGGCACCGACAATGGCGGTACAGACCACCACCAATTCGCTCACCTCGCGAATATGAGGTAAATTCAAATAGGCAGAGAAATTGCTATGACCGGTAACATAAGCAAATATGGCAAAGGCGCCAGCCACTAATATGGTTGGCACTATGGCTAAGCCGTCTAAGCCGTCAGTCAGGTTTACCGCATTAGACGTGCCGACAATAACGAAATAGGTCACCACGATATAAAATAAGCCCAGTTGTGGCATCACTTCTTTAATAAATGGGATCAACAGCGTGGTATCTGCCGGTACGGAAATCCAATACAGGTAAATCGCCGTACCTAATCCGGCAACGGTTTGCCAAAAGTATTTCCAGCGGGCGATCAACCCCTTGGCATCTTTACGAATGACTTTGCGGTAATCATCAACGAAACCGATTAAACCAAAGCTTACGGTGACAAAAATCACGATTTGGACATAACGGTTGGTTAAATCTGTCCATAATAAAATGCTCAATAAAATGGTGCCCAAAATCAAAATCCCGCCCATCGTTGGCGTGCCCGATTTCGATAAGTGGCTCTCTGGTCCATCATCACGAACGGTTTGGCCAATTTGCATATTCTGCAAATAAAGGATTAGTTTAGGACCCAAATATAATGACGCAACAAGCGCCGTTAACGTCGCGACAATGGCCCTAAAGGTTACGTATTGAAATACATTAAACCCGGAATAGTACTCTGTAAGATATTGGCCGAGCCAAACTAGCATTTCGAAGCCTCTTTATTGTTATTAGTTTGTTGATCAGCATTTTCACGCCAATCTTTGATGTCTTTAACCACTAATTCCATACGGGCACTACGCGAACCTTTCACTAGCACGGTAATGGGTTGCTGTTCATCCTTTAACAAATTTGCTAAATGCTCGACTAATAAGTCCCGCGACGAAAAATGACGACCATCTTGTTCAAACACTGCCGAGGTACTTTGACTTAACACCCCTAGCGTTAATAAATTATCAACTTGCTGCTGCAGCGCATGTTCACCAACTTCCTGATGATACGCTCTGGCCTCTTCACCGAGCTCAGCCATATCACCTAATACCAGAATGCTACGCCCAGGATAACTTGCTAATAGCTCCACTGCCGCCTTGGTTGATTCAACATTGGCATTATAAGTATCATCAATTAAGGTCAAATCATTGACTAAATTAATCAGATTCAACCGGCCTTTTACCGGAGACATACCTCTAAGCCCGGTTTGAATATCGATTAAGCTGGCGCCAAATTCTAAAGCAACCGTTGCCGCCGCGACCGCATTACACACGTTGTGCTTACCCGGTACCGGCACATCAATATCAATGTTACCGATATCCGTATTTAAGGTAAAACTACTGCAACCTTTGCCATTCATCCGTATATTGGTGCAATAGACATCTGCCGTACTTTCACAAGAAAACTTGCGCACCGTTTTGTTTTCTATACGCCACTGCCACTTATGGGCATATGGCGTATCCTGGTTATACAAAGCCACGCCATTTGGACCCAGTCCTTCAAAAATTTCGCCTTTCGCCCGGGCAACACCACACATATCGCCAAACCCTTCCAAATGCGCGGCGGCAATGTTATTAATCACCGCAACATCAGGCTTGGTCAACCCTGTGGTGTAGGCAATTTCACCGATATGATTAGCGCCAAGTTCAATGACGGCATATTCGTGCTGGGGTTCTAACCGCAATAATGTTAACGGTACACCAATTTCATTATTAAAATTGCCTTTTGTCGCCAGTACGGTTCCTAAACGGGATAAAATAGCCGCGACCATTTCTTTGACCGTTGTTTTACCACTACTGCCGGTAATGGCGACCGTTTTTGGATTTATTCGCGCTTTCACGTATGCGGCCAACTCGCCCATGGCCTGGTAGCAATCATTGACCACAACTTGCGGGAATCGCTGGCCGCTAAGCTGCTGTTCACTTTCGACTAAAGCGGCAGTACAGCCAATGCTTGCCGCCTGTTCAACAAAGCGATGACCATCGAAATTGGGGCCTTTTAAGGCGATAAATAAATCGTCTTTTGTCAATTGCCTGGAATCCGTGCAAACACTGGTAATCATAAGAGTATCGGCGGGTTCTGTTGGCACGCAGTCACGCACTTGTCCATCGACAATTTTTGCCAGTTCCGTTAAGGATAATGGGATCATTGTTTTGCCCCTCCTTGATAAAATTGACGTACCACTTCGCGCTCATGATAAGCAATGGTTTGTTCGCCAATAATTAAATAATCTTCATGGCCTTTGCCTGCGCAAAGAACCATATCGTTTGCTTTTGCCCGGCTTAATGCAGAAATTACCGCTTGCTCTCTGTCGATGATCACTTCTACTTTTTCTTTAGCGCTGATACCTTGCTGGATATCATTGGTAATATGTTCAGGTTCTTCACTGCGAGGGTTATCATTAGTCAGCACAATGTGATCGGCATAGCGCTGAGCAATACTGCCCATTATCGCGCGTTTGCCCTTATCTCTGTCACCGCCACAACCAAATACTACCCACAACTCACCCGGACAATGCGCTCTTGATGAGAGCAATGCCTGTTCTAAACCGTCGGGGGTATGAGCATAATCAACCACAGCAGTAGGTTTATCCGTTGCCGTAAATGTTTCCATGCGACCCGTCACTGGCAGCAATTGCTGAGTTACCCTGGCAATATTTTCTAATTGCACACCTTGCATTAGTAATACCGCCATCGCCGCCAATAAATTGGCAACGTTAAACTCTCCTAATAGCGAGCTATGTATTTGGCAATTACCCCAACTAGAACGTAACTCGAAGCTCACCCCACGGTTGTGACAGACAATATTTTCGGCAAGCAAATATTGCTGATTTTTCAGTAACTCCGCATTATTGCTATCGACGCTATACAGCACCCGTTCATTGCTAGCCGGTAATTGCTGTAACCAGGATTGGCAAATCTGATCATCGGCATTTAACACCCAGGTTTGTTCCGGATTGCCTAAAAAAAGTTGTTTTTTGGCATTGGCATAGCTGTTCATATCGCCATGATAATCGAGATGATCACGTGATAAATTGGTAAACACCGCGATATCGATCATGTTAGCATCAACCCGATTCTGGCTCAGCGCATGCGACGATACTTCCATTGCCACTTGCGTAACATGTTGATGTTTAAATTGCGCCAACAATTGCAACAATTTTGTTGGGCCTGGGGTGGTATTGTTGATATTTTCAAGATTATCGAGGGTACCGGCTCCCAAGGTGCCTATAATAGCGGTTTTAGTATTATTTTCTGTTAATAATTGTGCGATTAACTGACAACAACTGGTTTTGCCATTCGTACCGGTAACACCAATTAATTCTAGCCCTTGATGTGGCTTGTTGTAATAGTAAGCACTAACATTTAGCAAGTGCTTATCCAACTGATAAAAGTTTATTACAAGTACTTCATTACCCTGCTGACTAACGGTGTAGGTACTGCCATGCTGCGCTTTCGTCGCACATTGGGCAATCACTAAACAAGCCCCTTGTGCTACTGCATTGTTAATATAAGCGCTGCCGTCTTGCTGGGTGCCAATGACCGCGGCAAAAATATCGTTTTCTGCAATTAGGCGTGAATCATTAATTATGTATTGGCTATGTTCAATCTCACTGGTTTCTATCGAAAAATGTGCCAGCGCTTTGGCGATTGAAAATTCTTTGGTTGAAAAAGTCGCGTCTGAATTAGGCATCATTCGCTCCTTTTATTAAACTGCCGTTAGTAAAACCTTTAGTCCAGCGACTAATTTTACTGTCTTCATCAGGGGCAATATTTAAATATTGTAAAGCACCAGCCATCACCCGAGAAAATACCGGGGCTGCAACTTCACCACCATGATATAAATCGCCGCCGGGTTCATCAATGACCACGACAATGGCAAGGCGAGGATCTGACACAGGTGCAACACCGGCAAAAATTCCGGTGTACTCATTGCCATAGCCACCACCCGCCGCGGTTTTTAATATCGTTCCGGTCTTACCGGCAACTCGATAGCCGGCAATTTGCGCTTTATGTTTACCGCCGACCACTTGTTCTAGCATCGCCAATACGGCTTCTGTGTTTTCTCTATCGAGTACTCGCTCGCCCTCGTTAAACACCGGGTCTTTAATCACCGATAATGGCAATTTAATGCCACCATTACCAATAGCAGCATAAAATCGTGCCAGTTGCAGCGGGCTTATTGCCAAGCCATAGCCCCAAGACAAGGTTGCCAATTCAAATTTTGACCAACGACTTCTGTCCGATAACATACCCGAACTTTCACCAATCAATCCGGTACCGGTATCTTCTGAGAAGCCCATTTCGAAGAATTTACCCAACAGAAAATCTTTCGGTACTTGCTGGGCCAATTTTGTGGTGCCCATGTTCGAAGACTTTATCAGAATTTCAGATAAGGACAATTTGCCATAGTTGTGCGGGTCAGAGACCCTACGACCACCGATGCGCATGGAGCCTGGAGAGGTATTAATGATAGTGTCAACATTAGCGGTGCCAAATTCAAGGGCGGTAAGCACAGTCAATGGCTTCATCGTCGAACCGGGTTCAAAGATATCCGTTATCGCCCGATTACGAAATCGATGAGTCGCAACACCTTTGCGATTATTTGGGTTATATGACGGGCCATTCACCATCGCCAATATTTCACCGGTTTTCACATCCACCACCACCACAGAGCCTGAGCTGGCTTTAAACGATTTTAATGCCGCTTTCAATTCACCATAGGCCAGCGCCTGAATGCGTTGATCAATAGAAAGCACAATATCTTGTGGCAAGGTAGCGTCTTTATTTTCTAAAATTTCAATCTTGTTGCCTTTGGCATCTTTCACATATTTTTTCGTGCCATCGGTGCCGGTTAACTGATCATTGTATAAGCGCTCTAAGCCTTCAATGCCTTGATCGTCAACGTTGGTAAAACCAATGAGGTGCGAGCTGATTTCACCTGCCGGATAAAAACGTTTTGATTCTTTGCGTAGCGAGATCCCTGGAATTTTCAATTCTTTAATAAAGTCGGTGATCGTCGGTGATACTTGTCGGGCAAGATAAACAAAGCGTTTTTTTGGGTCGGTGCCAATACGGGCTTTCAATTTTTCAGCATCTTTGCCCAACACTTGCGCCAGGGCTTTCCAGCGACGCTGCATTTGCAAACCGTTTCGTTCGATAACAATCTTAGGATCAGCAAAAATGGCATGTACAGGTACAGAAATGGCAAGTTCAATGCCATTTCTGTCGACGATAGCGCCGCGATGAGAATCGTTCAGAGTATTGCGAATGGTGCGGTTTTCACCCCGGGTAATAAGCAACTCAGGTTCAAATACCTGGATATAAGCGGCGCGGGCAACCAATCCGGAATAGACCAAGCAGATCAAACCCAAGACAACATAAAACCGCCAGGTGATGGTGGCCGGTTTGAAGTTGTCTTGATTGCGCTTAGCTTTTTTCACCGTCATGGTATCTTTATTATTATTTCCTTTATTGGTTTCGGCCTGTGCATATGCAGCATTTTATCGGCCTTGTTTTCTATTTCACTGTGTTCGGCTAAAGAGTTTTGTTCTAACTGTAAATTACGCCATTCAATATCCAATCGATCTTTTTTACTATAAAGACGCTCAACTGCTATCGTCGTTTGCCGATTAAGGTGAGTCATAAAAATCACCGAAAACGCCGAAAGCAGCACCAATATGACTAATATATAGGTACCGCTAAATCGACGTATGTCTTGCCAAATCTCTTGGGTTAATACAAATTTACCCAACGCCACTGTTAATTCCTGTCAAGCTCTAACATGGCTAATCCTTGGCTAAACGCAACGCTACCCGTAATACTGAACTACGTGAACGTACATTTTCAGTCACTTCTGTTGTACTCGGTTTTAGCTTTTTACCTATCAGAGCAAGCTTCTTACCCTTTTGAATTTCGACTTCGAGAATTGGCATGCCACGCGGAACTTTTTTGCCCTGGCTATGCTTTTTCATAAACTGTTTTACTAATCTATCTTCTAATGAATGAAAACTGATCACCACTAAACGACCATCTTCTTTTAGTACGTCTAAGGCTGCCACTAACACCTTTTCAATTTGTTCAAGCTCAGAATTAATGTACATGCGAATGGCTTGAAAGCTGCGCGTAGCCGGATGTTTTTTAATTTCGCGTTGTGGTGCGGCAATTTTAATAATTTTCGCTAACTGACCTGTGCTGGTTAACTCTTCTTCTGTGCGAGCATCAACAATGGCATTAGCGATACGCCAGGCGTGCTTTTCTTCACCGAAAGTTCTCAACACCCAGGTAATGTCTTCTACATCGGCAGTCATTAACCATTGAGCCGCCGTTTGCCCTTTGCTGGTATCCATGCGCATATCCAGCGGGCCATCTTTCATAAAGCTGAAACCACGGCTGGCGTCGTCCAGTTGCGGCGATGAAACCCCAAGATCGAGTAAGATGCCATCCACCTTATCGTTGACATCCAGCTCGCTGGCTATTTCGGCGAGATTGGCGAAACCATTGTGGACGATAGAGAAGCGAGGGTCGTCAGCAAATCTTAGCGCAGACGCTATTGCTGACGGATCCCTATCAATGGCGATTAAGCGACCGTTGTCGCCTAGCGTGTTCAAAATTAAGTTAGAATGGCCGCCGCGGCCAAAAGTACAGTCGATATAAGTGCCATCGGCCTTAATCTCTAACCCGTCTACGGCTTCTTGCAGAAGTACCGATATGTGTGAAAATTCTGTCGTCATAATGTTACAGTGATAAATCGAGTAAACGTTCGGTTGGTTCAATTTTGCCATTTTGGTTATCACTGATGCCTTGTTGCATCTGTGCCTGCCAATCGGCCTCGTTCCAAATTTCAAACTTATTAAATAATCCAACCAGCATGATATTTTTATCCAGGTTGGCGTGCTGACGAAGAACACCGTTTAATAACAAACGGCCATTTTTGTCGAGTTCACATTCGGTGGCATTACCCAGCAAGATACGTTTGATCATCCGCTCGCTTGGGTTCATATCAGACAAACGACTCAACTTTAGTTCTAATTCTTCCCATTCGGGTAACGGGTAAAGGAGTAAACAACGACTTTCCGTGTGCAAGGTGCAAACCATTTTACCATCGAAATCGGCAAACAAAGTCTCACGGTACCTGGTTGGTATCGTGATCCGATTCTTGCTGTCTAAGGTAAGGTTGTTTGCGCCTCTAAACATAGTTTTTGTTATTTTTTGTGGCTCGATTTAAACTGTTCAATTTTTATACGACAGTCAAAAGATCCACTTTTTCCCACTTTTTCCCACTTATGTACAGTTTAGTGATAATAGTCAACCCTTGTCAAGTAAAGAAAAATGAATAAAACTACTGGTTCTGCCCTTAAAAAATAAGGCTTCGCTGTAAGTTATTTATAATGTGGAACTTTGTGGAGTTTGCAGACTATGTCATCCCAAAATTTATTTTTATGTGGCGAAAATTAATATCTAAGTGGGTAGATCATTATACGGATTGGTATAATAGCGGTAATTCGGTGTTCTATGGGGTATGTATTGGTGCAAAACTATATTGACGCTACTATAAATTGATTCTATATAGAAGAATATACTCTAAATTCAGTTAAAACTCATGTTGTAAGTCAGCAAAATTCAAATAATAATAAAACAAACCTACAAACAACCACGCAAGGATTTTAACAATGTCGGCAAGAACGTCTCTGGCAAGTTGGAAATATTTACAAACTCATGCCAAACAAATGAAGCAACAGCACATGAAAACGCTGTTTAGCGACAATGATAACCGTTTTAACGAGTTTTCATTAAAACTGCCGGCGTTTTTATTTGACTACTCAAAAAACCTGATCACCGCAGACACCATGCAAGGGTTATTTGACTTAGCGCGCGATTGCGAATTAGAACAGTGGCGCGAAAAAATGTTTGCCGGGGAACGAATAAATACCACCGAAGACAGGAGTGTGCTCCATGTTACTTTACGCGACCGCTCCACTACCGAGCTGACCCTCGATGGTGAAAACCTTAGCGACAAAGTGAATCAGGCACTCGATCAAATTAAATCATTTACCGACAAAGTTCGAACGGGTCAATGGAAAGGGTATTCGGGCAAACGCATCACCGATGTGGTCAATATTGGTGTTGGTGGTTCAAACCTTGGCCCGCAAATGGTCACCGAAGCGCTGAAACACTACAGTGATCAAAGCGTCAATGTCCATTATGTATCCAACGTTGATGGTACCCAAATTGCCAATGTATTACGCCCGCTAGATCCCGAAAAAACGTTATTTATTATTTCCAGTAAAACCTTCACTACCACAGAAACCATGACCAATGCGCAAACCGCAATGAAATGGTTAGTCACTTCTGCCTTTGATCAAACCGCTGTCGCCAAACATTTTGTCGCGGTGTCAGCAAATAAGAAAAACGCCTGTGAATTTGGCATCGAGCCGCAAAATATCTTTGATATGTGGGATTGGGTCGGTGGTCGTTTTTCACTGTGGTCGGCGATTGGCTTACCGATAGCGATTGATTTGGGCTTTGATAAGTTTATTGAATTACTCGAAGGCGCACACGAAACGGATCAGCATTTTAAAAATGCGCCATTAGAGCAAAATGCTCCGGTCATTATGGCGTTATTAAGTCTGTGGAATTGCACCTTTTTAGGCTCACAATCACAAGCCATACTGCCCTATGACCAGCCTCTACATAAACTTACCGCCTATTTACAACAAGCCGAAATGGAAAGTAATGGCAAATCGGTGAACTGGCAAGGTGAAGACGTGGATTATCCGACAGTGCCTTCTATTTGGGGTGAAATTGGCATTAATGGCCAACACGCTTTTTATCAGTATCTGCACCAAAGCAACAATGTAGTGCCTGCCGATTTTATTGGTTCGGTCCAATCGGTTACGCCAGTGCAAGGCCATCACGATACCTTAATGGCGAACTTTTTTGCCCAAACAGAGGCGTTAATGGGCGGGGTTGATGAGCAGCAAGTACGAGAAGATTTAAAAGCGAAAGGTCGCACCGCTGAATATATTGATAAAGTCGCGCCACATAAAGTGCACAAGGGTAACCGCCCCACCAATACCATATTACTCGATCAAATATCGCCGAAGTCTTTGGGCAGTTTAATTGCTTTATATGAACATAAAATTTTCAGTCAGGGCATTTTGCTGCAGATTTGTTCGTTTGATCAGTGGGGCGTGGAACTAGGCAAAGGCCTGGCCAATAAAATTCAACAAGAGCTTAGTGGCGCAGAATCAGCTCAAATCCATGACAACTCGACCACTGAATTGATTAAATATTACAAGGCGGTAAAAGAAAAAAAATAACCAATCCTTAGTAACTTATCTGAAAAAAAAATCCCGTTGGAGCCGGGGAAAAATATTAGCATAGCCACTGTTTTGCTAAATTTTTGCCGGCTACCCTACCTTGTCTATAAGCCTTTAAATTTCGCAGAATGAGAAAAATTTTATTAGACTTGGTATTATATATCTTACTGCTATGATTAAATTAATTGAAAATTAGTTAAAGATTTCTAAAGTAAACATTATGTATAACGAATATGTCATTGCCATCGTTGTTTTACTTGTTGCCTTATTGGCTGTTGTGCTTAAAAAAATTCGTACTCAGACGCAAAAAAGCCTAACCGACATCTTACAAAACTCAGAATCGAAACGACTCGTTGTGGGCGCCATCGGCTTATTTTTGATCATCATTTCGGTGATCATATACTATGGCTTAACCCAGATAAAACAACAAATAAACGCCCAGGCGAAAGAATCCTTAATTACCGTCGTAGAAGCGGCAGAATCGTCATTGAATACCTGGTATGAGGCGCGGGTGGCCTCTATTCATTTGTTGTCAGAAGATGATGAAAACATTGCTCAAGCCGAGCAATTGGTACAACTGCCGAAGGAGCGGATAAAAGCCAACCCTTACCTGATCAGATTGCGTGATTACTTTAACGACTTGCCCGATGAATATCGCAATCTTGGTTTTTTCATTATCTCCAAAGACAGATACAACTATGCGTCATTTCGCGACTCTAATTTGGGGCAGATAAACATTATTCAACAGCAGCGTCCGAAATTATTAGACCGGGTGTTTGCCGGTGAAACCGTGCTGATACCGCCGATCAGAAGTGACGTCCCCCTACATCAGCTACAAAAAGGTTTAGGCGCGCATAATACCACCATGTTTATTGCCGCCCCGATGAAAAACAGTAACGGCGAAATCTTTGCCACCATCACCATACGTATCGACCCATTTAAGGAATTATTTAATATTGCCAAGGCCGGTCGTGTTGGCTTAAGTGGAGAGACCTACTTTACCGACGAAAATGGCTTATTAATCTCCAGCAGCCGTTTTGAAAAAGATCTTGCCGCTGTTGGTCTGTTAACAGGAGGTCAGTCGAGTATTTTAAATGTCAGTCTGCGTGATCCAGGCTATTTATTAACTCCACAAAAACCCTATGTCGCATCCAGTAGCGAATTGCCACTGATATTAAGTGCCGCACAAGTGAGTCAAAATCAAGATGGTGCCAGTGTGGATGGCTATCGCGATTATCGCGGCCAAAAGGTGCTTGGCGCCTGGCGTTGGAATGACAATATTGGCTTTGGCATCATCACCGAAATCGACCTTGTAGAGGTACAACAAGGCTATACCAAATTAAGATTTACCATAGTGTCGGTGTTGATCAGTATCATCGTGTTAACCGCGTTATTGGCTAATATCGCCATGAGCATAGTTAAGCGGATGAATGTGCGCCTGGTAAAAGCCAATACCGATTTAGAATCTCGGGTAACGGAAAGAACCAAGGAATTATCAGACCGGGAAAGTAAACTTTGGGATCTTTACGAAAATTCTCCGGTGGCCAATGCCACCATATTGACCTCAGGCAAGTTCAGTAAACATAATAGCGTTTTCGCCGAACTCACCGGCCATAGTCGCACAGATTTTGAATCGCTGCACTGGCAAGATTTGCTGCCAGGGGACGAAAGTGCGAAACCAGGCTTACAGCTGTTCCAGTCAGCCGTGGAAGGACTTAATCAAAAAGATATTAACATTACCATTCTTAATACCAAAGGCGAGCCACTGCAAATCGCGGCATCAGCAATACCGGCAAGCAATAGTGATGAGATCCGTTTATCTTTAGTAGATATCAGCCAGCGCGAAGAAGCACTGGCCAAGCTGTCAGCAAACGAACAACAATTTCGCTCAATCATTACCAACTTACCTGGTACCATATTCCGTTATGAATTATTTGATAATTGGCGTGAACAGAGTCCGCTTATTTTCATCACCGAAAAAATGAAAAATATCACCGGCTATGATGCTGCTGATTATTTAGGGAAAAAACCGCGGCGAACCCTTAAATCAATTGCCTATAAAGATGACTGGTCAGAAGTTGAAAAACGAGTGGACAATGCTATCGCTGAAAACAAGCCGGTTGACATTAGATTTCGCTTAAACAACAAAAATGGCGAATGCCGAGTCATCGTATTAAAGGCTTTGGCTTTGGTTGATCAACAAAGTAAACGTCAATATTTTGACGGCGTGTTGGTAGATATTACCGAGCAAGTACAATTAAAAGCGGATTTACGCGAAAGTGAAAATCGCTCTAAAACCATTTTGAAAAGTATCGGTGACGGTGTTGTGGTTATCGACAGCAAAGGCATAGTGCAAGAATTTAGCCCTGCTGCAGAGCAAATGTTTGGTTATCGCGCTAGCGAAATGATTGGCCACAACATTAATCGTATCCAACCTGATGAAATTGCCCAACAGCATGATCAATTTTTACAAAACTATAAAGGCGAAAAATCTTCGTCTGTGGTAGGGAATGTCAGCGAATTACAAGGCCAGCATAAAAATGGCCGGATCATTCCCATCGATTTGTCGGTCAGGGAAACTGTGCTGGATAACCAAAAAATGTTTATCGGCGTTATCCGTGATGTCAGCGACCGTCATCAACAAGAGAAGTTACTCAAGGAAAGTGAAGAACGATTAGATGCGGCAACCTTTGGTGCGCGCATCGGCTTATGGGAGTTTTTCCCGGAAAAGGTCAATACCCGAGTTAATACCATGTGGGCAACCATGTTAGGTTATGCGCCAAGCGAAATCATGGAAAAGGATGAAAAATGGTCATTTGTCAAAGGCGGAATAGATACTTGGCGTAAGCTGCTTCATCCTGATGACCTCGTCAAAGCTGAGCAATATATGCAGAATTACCTTCAAGGTAACGACCTGGAGTTTAGACACGAATTTCGCATAAAATGTAAAAATGGCCAATATAAATGGATTCTCGATATTGGTCGCACTACCGAACAGGATGAACAGGGTGTACCGACTCGTATTTCTGGGGTGCATATTGATATCACCGAGCGCAAACAACTTGAGCTTAATTATGAGAAAGCCAAGTTTACCGCCGAAGATGCTAACCGCGCAAAATCAGACTTTCTCGCCAATATGTCTCATGAAATTCGCACCCCAATGAATGCCATTATTGGCATGTCGCATCTGGCATTAGCAACCGAGCTGAATAAAAAACAACGTAATTATATCGATAAGGTGCATCGCAGTGCCGAATCTTTGCTCGGCATCATTAATGATATTTTAGATTTTTCTAAAATTGAAGCCGGAAAACTGGATATTGAAACTATCGAGTTTAATCTTGGGGATGTATTGGAAAATCTAGTCAATTTTGTCAGCATTAAAGCCGAAGAAAAACAGCTGGAATTATTGTTTGATATCGAGCCAGATTTGCCTATGGCGCTAATTGGTGATCCATTACGTTTGACTCAGGTATTAATTAATCTCGCCAACAATGCAGTCAAATTCACTGACGATGGCGAAGTGGTATTGAATATCAGCCAGCAGTTCATTAGCGAAGATTACGTGGAATTAAAATTTACCATTGAAGATACTGGTATCGGTATGACCACAGAGCAGCAAGCTAAGTTGTTTCAGCCTTTTACTCAGGCCGATGCATCGACCACACGCAAACATGGCGGCACCGGATTAGGGCTGGCAATTTCCAAAAAGCTGGTAAATTTAATGGGGGGCGAGATACAACTGGAAAGTGAGCTGGGCCAAGGCAGTACCTTCTCATTCTCGGTCACGCTTAGCCGTCAAACGCATACTGAAATTAGAAAAATGACGCCAACTCGACAAGTGAAAAATGTCTTAGTGGTCGATGATAATAGCCATGCCAGAGAGATTTTTTCGAGAATGATTTCCAGCCTGGGTTATCAGGTTGAAGTTGCCAAAAGTGCAGCGAAAGGCATTGAACTATTAAGCAAAGCAGACAAACACCAGCCATTCCAATTAATCCTGATGGACTGGCAAATGCCCAACATGGACGGCATCGAGGCGATAAAAATTATTGAAACTACACTCAAGTTAAAAAACAAACCTACCATATTCATGGTTACCGCCTATGGCAAAGAAGAACTCAATCTGCAAATTAACAAACTGAATATCAGTGCAGTGTTAACCAAACCGGTGACCGCATCGACATTGAATGATGCCATTATGGATGCCATGGGAAATAATCGTACCAGTAAATTGGATAATTACTCTCGAAAAGATAAATCTAAAGATGCCATTAACGAACTGCAGGGAGCACATATATTAGCGGTAGAAGACAATGAGGTGAATCAGGAATTAATCATCGGCTTATTAACCAACAATGGCATCAGTTGCAGCATTGCCAACAATGGTAAAGAAGCCATAGAAATGATTGAAAACGAATTTTTTGATGGCGTATTAATGGATTGTCAAATGCCGATTATGGATGGTTATACGGCGAGTAAAAAACTCAGAGAAAACCCTGAATTTGCGAAACTGCCGATCCTGGCGATGACTGCCAATGCCATGGCAGGCGACAGAGAAAAAGCTCTGGACGCCGGCATGAATGATCATATTCCCAAACCCATTAATGTTGCCGCGATGTTTCAAACAATGGCGAAATGGATAAAACCATTAAATAGCAAGAAAGAAAGTGCCAGCGAAGCTGAGCCTTCAAACAACAAGGGTGAAAGTGAAAACGAACTAGCATCATCAAACAGTGTTGTAGAAACAGCAGACGAATCTATAGCCGCACCTGAGATTTTACTGCCCAGCGCAACTGAACATATTAATATTGGCGAAGGTTTAGCCCGGACCATGGATGATAAAAAGCTGTATTTAAGGTTACTGGCAAAATTTAGTGAAGGCCAACTGAATTTTTACCAGTCATTTAAGGAAGCACTAAACAGTAACGATAATGAGTTAAGCACCCGCTTGGCCCACAGCTTAAAGGGCTTGGCCGGAAACATAGGTGCTAATGATTTATATGAGGCGGCACAACGGTTAGAAACACAGGCGCAGAACCAGCACGTCAACAGCGACAGCTTAGAAGAAGTAGACCGACATTTAATGCAGGTTCTCAGCGACATAAATGAAATATTGGCGGTAAACACTGCCAGCCAGAATTTTCAGGATAAGCAAGTCACACTGGATACCGTTGAAATCAAGCCGATATTGGTTGAATTACTCAACATGCTCGAAGATTATAATACCGAGACTAGTGATTATCTTGAGCAACAACGGGGTGCTCTAACAAGCATCGACAGTAATGGCTGGTTAAAACAAGTGCAGCTTGCCATTGATGGTTATGATTATGATAAAGCCAAGACCTTAGTAAAAGAAAAACTATAGGACCAAAGTTCTATAGCCATAATATCGGTTAAAGATATAATTTATAGGTTCATTCTAATTCGTGTTTTTTTGAGAGTTTACTCGTCAACAGTGGTCAGAGCTGTTAACGTTATAATTATCACCCCACATATTTAAAAGATCATAACACTGGTTATCGAGGTACGTATGCGCATAGTAGAAATTTTATTAGTTGAAGCTCCACATAAGCCAGGCTATATGGCAAAAGTGCTGGGAGTCATTGGTGAGTTTGGCGCAACCGTTGAAGGCTTGAATGCGGTGCGCCGCTTAGATACAGACACCATTTGGGAAGTCACCCTAGAATACGATGATGTGTTAAGTATTGAGCAATTATTTGAACAAATAAATTTGTTACCAGACACCTTCATCACCGGTAAATCCGACCGAGTGTTTAATCGCCATAAACAAGGTAAAATTAAAACGGTTTCCACCATTAGCATCGACTCTCTGGAAATTTTACGGGATGTGTATACGCCAGGTGTTGCCAGAGTGTGTCAGGCGATAGAGCAAACTCCGAGCAAAATTAAAGACTTTACCAATATTCAAAATACCGTGGCAATTGTCACCAATGGCACCGCAATTTTAGGCCTGGGGGATATTGGCCCAGAGGCTGGCTTGCCGGTGATGGAAGGTAAGGCCGCCATTTTAGCGGAAATTGTCGGTTTGTCTGGCGTACCTATTTTATTAAAAGAAAAAGATCCGTTAAAAATTATTGAAATTGTCGAGGCCATTTCGCCTTCCTTTGGCGCCATTTTATTAGAAGATATTAAGGCTCCGGAGTGTTTTACCATTGAAGAGGAGTTAATTGAGCGCGTCAACAAGCCAGTTTTCCATGATGATCAACATGGCACAGCCATGGTGGTGTTAGCGGCATTATTGTCGGCAACAAAGCAAAGTAATGTCGATTTAAAAGACCGCGTATTTGGCCAAATTGGTCTCGGGGCAGCAGGCATGGGTATTTGTAATTTGCTGCTTGAATACGGTGTACAAGACGTTGTTGGTTGTGATTTAAGTATCGAGGCACAAAAGAAGCTGCGCAGTTTAGGGGGAAAACCATTAAGCCTGGAAGAAGTGATGGCAACGGCCGACGTAGTCGTAGCCACTACCGGAGTAAAAGGCTTAATCAAACCAGAAATGGTCCGTGAAGGGCAAATTATCATGGCACTAACCAACCCCGACCCTGAAATAGAACCCAGTGTCGCTTTAGAACATGGTGCCCTATTTGCCACTTGCGGTAAAGTAGTAAACAACATGCTCGCCTTCCCGGGTTTATTCAAGGGAACATTAGATGCCGATGTGACGAAAATCACCCATCCAATGAAAATAGCCGTTTCTGAAACTCTGTCATCTCTGGCCAAAGATGGGGCACTAGTACCGGCATCATTAAATAAAGAAGCACATAAAAAAGTGGCCGAAGCCGTATATGAGGCGGCAATAAAACAAAAAAACGAGTATTTATAGTATACCAAGTTGATTAAATATCTAGTCATACTTAATCAAATTGGTATCGAGTTTACTTGCACCACATTAGCAATTGGCTCTGCTTGATATCGGGCGAACATATCAGGCAGAGTTTCATAATTATTGACGATGTTTTTTTCGGCTAAAAACGTTTCATTATAGAGTTTTGAGTAAGAGCGTTCGGCCAAATCACAATTGAAAGTCACTATAGTTTTACCCTTGCCCATTTTTGCCGCCGCATATAAAGCGCCGGCGACATTCAGGGCAGAGCTACTTCCCAAAGTGATGCCATCTAAATCACGAACATGTCGGGAAATGGCGACCAGATCCTGATCGGGTAAAGTAATTGCCTTATCGATTTTTGCCTGGCGAAAATTAGCCACACTGCGCATAATGCCAATCCCCTCGGTGAACGAATTGCCATGACTGGTATAGCTGCCAGTTTTAAGATAAGCATAAATACCAGAGCCAGAGGGATCAACCAGCCAGGTTTGTAATTGCGGATTCTGTTCTGATAAATATCGCGAGTTTCCGGCAATGGTCCCTGCAGTACCTACCACAGAGACCAAGGCATCAATTTTACCCCCTGTTTGTTGCCAAATTTCCGGTCCGGTGTTTTCATAATGGGCTTTATTATTACTGGTATTTTCAAATTGGTCGGCCCACCAATAATCGTCATGCTCTTCGCCTAAGCGCTTGGCGGTATGATAGAAATGATCGGGGTTGGAAAATGGGTAGGCATCTACCAACTTTAATTGCGCGCCATAAAGACTGATCATCTGCTCTTTTTCGCGAGCTTGTCCTTTTGGCATCACCACCAGCATCTTAAAACCCAAAGAGTTAGCCACCAGTGCCAAGCCTATTCCGGTATTGCCCGCGGTGCCTTCTACTATCGTCATTCCCGGTTTCAAATTGCCTGAGGCAATGCCATCCAGCACCAGTTGCAATGCAGCCCTGTCTTTAATCGAGCCACCGGGGTTTTGCTGTTCACATTTTAATAATATGTCACAGCCAGTTAAATTAGACAGGCTGTTAATTCGTAATAAATCGGTATTGCCGATCAGTTCCGTAACATTGTTTAAGGTAGGAGCAATTATCATAAGCCATTGCCAATAAGTACAATCAGGTTATCTTAAATACTAGATAGAGATCGCCTCAAGTCAAGATGAGGATAGCCCGTTTTAATAAACTCACCGTGAATCAAAGTGTTAGATAGAACATCGATTTTTTTATTGATAAAAACTGAAGGAGAAGATAAAAACCCACAAAATTTGTACTAGTATTGATCTAATAGCGATATTAATTTTGCGGTTCAAAGTTTTCGTCCCTGTCTTTGTTTTTTGTTGTTATTGGCTGTGCCTGTCGAGCATAATTTTTCGCTGAATTTATACTAAGTCTCCGAAGTATTAATTGATGAGGGAACAAGTTATGGCTAAAAAAGCATTGCTGTTTACAGTTGTCATCTTGAGTACCATTGCCAGCATTTTTATAATCATTAATGTCATGTATCCACAGACATCTTACGATTATCGGCAAGTTAAAAAAATCGCCCCGAAAACCAGCAATCAGTTGCTTAGCATAGACCAGCACATCAGTAAAACTCAACGTCCGCCAGAGCATTTTAATTTTCCGATAGCCCTTGGCCAAACGGGCCCGGTGGAGTCTTTATATTCGGGTCCATCACAATACCCATTTTATTGTATGACCTTAGATTCCCCTCTGGGCCAACCCTTAGTTGACAATCAACAAGGCTATGGCGTGCCAGTTTATGAAGATATTGACTCTAGAAAACACATCATTGGCTATTCAAAAGACTGCTCAGTGACATCGCGCTTAAGTTATTACCGGATAAATAGTGATGGCAAAATTGAAGCACTCGAACATAACCAGTTAACCACTCAAACCGATTTCAGCAGTAACACTAAGCAATTATTAAGGGTGGAGCAAGGGAGCATCAACCGTTTTATTTACACCATGATTATGCCGATAAGTATTACCGAAGTTGACAACAGATTAGCGCAAACCCAGTGGAATAAGCGACTGATCTATCAATTTAATGGCGGCTCGGGTATCGGTTATCGCCAAGGCAGACAAAAACCCAAAAGCGTCATTGAAAGGCAGCTACAACAACTAATAGATGGCTATGCGGTGATCAGTTCGAGCGGTAATAGAACCAGTTACACCTATAATATGCTACTCGCCGAAGATACCGCCAGAAGAGTAAAACGACAGTTTGTCAGTTTGTATGGCCCACCACTTTATACCGTCGGCATCGGCGGCTCAGGAGGTGGTCTGGCCCAATACTTAATTGCCCAAAACAGCAGCGGCATTCTCGATGGTATTATTCCCCTTTATTCTTATCCCGATATGATCACCCAAACCACCTATGCATTAGACTGCGATTTATTAAATAACTACTTTACGTTTCGCGCCCGCAAGAAGCGCTCTTGGCAAGATTGGCGGCGTAGACAACTGATTGAAGGGATGAATTCTATCAATAATTTTCCGCAACGAGCGGCGTATTTACAACCATTAAATCAAGTGGCCGCCGGATTTATGCCGTCTTTACCAAAAGGTAATAATGAGTGCATCAATGGTTATTTTGGTTTATCCAGTTTTATTAATAACCCGAAGCAAGGCTTTGTCAGAGATTTCTTCCACCCTAGAGTAGTGGATGATGTCGCCTGGAGTTATTGGCAGGACCTATCGTCTCTATTGGGTACCGATAGTAATGGTGATGCGTTATCCACCTGGGATAATGTTGGGGTGCAATATGGTTTGTCAGCATTGAAAAGTGGTGATATTTCGGTCAAAGAATTCCTCGATGTGAATCGAAAAATTGGCGGCTGGAAAGTGCAGAAAAAAATGAAAAAAGAAACGTTAATGACGCCGTTGGGCCGTAAAATCCCGTTATGGTTATCATTGTGGAGTAAGCAAAACATCACTAAGGTATCGAATAAAGTCGCAGCCAGGCACCAAGGTTCTCTTGCCGCGATGAATGCCGCCTACTTATCCGGACAAGTGTTTATTGGCAAAATTGATCTACCCATTATCGATGTACGTCATTATTTAGAAGACGATTTAGACATGCATCATGTGTCGGCATCCTTTTTTTCCCGGTTGAGGATCATCAAAGCCAACGGCCATGCGCAAAACCATGTAATTTGGATTGCCAATAAGGACTATTCCCCCATCGCTTCAGCTTTTGCGCAAATGGATGATTGGCTGTTAACGATTAACGATTTCGGAACTGATGTGCTCAGTGCCAAACCAAGCAGCTTAATCGACACTTGTTTTGCCGCCGATGGCCAGATAATTGATCAGGGTGAACATACCTGGGACGGAGATTGGAACGACAAAGCGCAGGGTACATGCCAACAAACGTATCCAATGTTTTCCACCAGCCGCATACAGGCCGGTGGCAATTGGGCCGGTGACATTTTCAAATGCAAATTAATTCCGCTTGAGCAAGCCATTGACCGTGGTTTTTATGGCACTATTGATATCAACAAGCATCTTCAGCAACTTGCTAACATCTTTCCAAGCGGAGTTTGCGATTATCAACAGGGTGATATGGGCCGGCCCGAAAACATTGTTAAAGGATTTAATCTCCTTGAAGTGCATGTCAATATCGCAGCACAGAGAGCAATCCTTTAATTATTCTGCGAATAAGGCTGTCATCATTTTTTGTGCTAATTCAACATGGTGCTGCATCGTTGAGAACTGTTTGATAACGTCTTTTGGACCCAAGGCATACACCGGCACTGGAGCGGCAGTGTGCGTGCCGGTACTCCAAACCACATTTTGCTCTGCAGATAAGGCTCGACCAATCAAATTACCGTGTATTTCATCTCCATAAACGTAAAATTCTTTAAAGTCATGTACTTTCGGGAATTGTTGAGCTGATAAATATGAATGATCATCCGCTTGGTATTCATTGGGTTCTCGTTCAACAATTGGCAACGCTTGCTCAACAGTCACTTTAAAATCACTGTACTGGTTAATTGCATCGGCCCACTGCTGTCCTTGGGTATCAGTGAAATTTCGTTCGCCATTAACTTGCTTCATCATGTCGTAGAAAGTTCCCGTTTGTTTATAAAGACGATCTAAATTCTCTACTTGCCCAAAGTTGAAGTTTGGCTTGTACTTGTTACCAACCATGCCATTCCCCTTTAGTAGCTGCTCTTTTGGCAAGTTATTACGTGAGTAACTGAAACCAAAGCCACCGGTTTCATGATCAGCAGTCACAACTAATAACGTATCATTTCGGTCTTTAATCCACTCATAGACCGCCCCTACGGCTTCATCGAATTTCAACATTTCATGTAACATCCAACCGGCATCATTGATGTGACCCGCCCAGTCAATCTGACCGCCTTCAATCATCAAGAAGAAACCATCGGGATCTTTTGATAAGATCTCTAGTGCCGCTAATGTCATTTCACGTAACGAGGGCTGTGAGCAATTTCCGGTCTTTTTACAGGCACTGTAAGCGATGCCATCATCCATACCAGAGTTGGCAAATAAACCTAGCACTTTATTACCTGTAATCTTGTTTAATTGTTCACGTTCAAACGCGATGCTATAGCCATGTTGATTTTTCGCTTCAACAATAAGGTTACGATTATCTTTACGCTTGGACATTTTATAAATATCACTCGGCGCGCCTAATTCGACCATAGCTTGGCGATCTTTGGCATCAGTTTTGATATCTGAGGGTAAGAACATTCTCGCGCCACCGGAAAACAACACATCAACATTGCCCGATTCAATTAACTGTTCTGCAATCTTGTCTTCAAATGAACGGTGTGGCTGATGAGCCGCAAAGGCTGCTGGGGTAGCATGGGTAATGCGAGTATCAGAAACCAACCCCGTTGCTTTGCCTTGCGCTTTTGCCTTTTCTAAAATCGTCTCAGTAATATTGCCGTTATGATCTAAACCAATCATTTCAGAGCCGGCAGCTAAGCCTGTTGCTAACTGGGTAGCAGAGCAGGCAGAATCTACCACTAGGCTACCATTTGGCCCAAAAGGCGCGGTTAATGACAAACCAACCTGGCCTGCTTCGGCGAGCTTAGTAAGCGCCGTCTTATTGCCAGTTTCGTTATAAATAGATTGAGGAGCGCGACGGGCATATTCTTCCAAAAGACCAAGCTGCTGAGCTCCCATTCCATCACCGATCATTAAGATAACGTTTTTAACATTAGAAATAGCTTGTGGTGTAACGTTAACCTCTTTTACTGCGGAATGACAACCCGCTAGACATAACGCTAAGATTGTTATAGGAATTGCCTGCCTGTTAGTCATAAAGCTATCCTTTAGAATGAACCATTAATCAATTGAATTGCCACTAGAATAACCGAACGACTTTACAGAAATAAGACAAAAGTAATGAAATTTTGCATGACGACACCTTAAAAGTTGTCGTCATGCAAAATCCCCCCCTCAAAATACACTTCACCCATTAACATAGTTTCAAAACTGAAGCTTACGATACAACTGGTTAACCTGTTCCTGTAAAAAATATGTAACGGTTTTATCATTAAACCGTCACAGTTAAGTCAGTAATTTGTCATAAACGTTAAGCATACTCTCCGCCAATTGAAACCTTAAATCATTTTAGGAAAGTATATGTCTACAAAAACCCTCATTGCATTAGCGATATCCTCGGCGCTTTCATTACCGGTATCGGCTTTTGCTGATGATAGCGAGAATGTGATAGAAGAAGTGACGGTGGTAGCGAAAAAGTTATCACATGCCAATCATGTCATTGCACCATCCATGGTCAAACAACAATCTTCTGTCAGCAGTGTACTCGCGATAATGGACAATTTACCTGGCATTAGTATCAATGAAGGTGATGCCTTTGGTGGTGATGACTGGTCTACGTCAATTACCATGCGCGGCTTCACCATTGACGGTAACCAGCAACAACTGGGAATGACGATTGATGGTATTCCAAACGGTGGTTCTAACTATGGTGGCGGTGCTAAAGCGAACCGCTATTTAGACAGTGAAAACATGGGCACCATTGAAGTGTCACAGGGTACATCTGATATTTCATCGGCTTCTCTTGAGGCACTTGGTGGCACATTTAATTTTGTCAGCGCTGACCCGGCATTTGAAGAGACAACAAAAATCGCCTATACCAATGGTGATCATGACGCATCTCGTTATTTTATTCGCCACGATACCGGGCGTATTTTTGAAAATACTTATGCCTACATGAGCTATTCATCAACGTCGACTAGCCGTTGGGTGGGAAAAGGTTCAAACGGTGGCATGCAAAGAGAACATGCTGAGCTTAAATTTATTTCTGAATTAGGCAATTTAAGCATTACCGGTCGTTTATCTTATGATGATGCCGATGAAGATAATTACAACTCGGTCAGCATTGAGCAATTTAATCAAACCCCGGATTGGGACCAACTTACCTGGAACTGGACCGGCACTCCACATTTTGATCAAATGTTTGCTGAGGGTTGGTCAACCTTACGTGAAAATACTTTAGGCTACTTAAAATTTGATTATCAATTATCTAGCAATTCATCTTTTCAAGTGACCCCTTATTACCACAAAAACAAAGGCCGCGGCGATTGGATCCCACCATATTTGGTGGCTGCGGTTGATGCTGAAGGGAATCCCGTTAATGAAGGTGGTTCGATTGATTCTAAGTATGGATTTACCGATCAAAATGGCACACCATTAGCGCCACAAGAAAATTGTAACCAAAGCTTTACCTGGCCATGGAATTCAGGTCCGGGATTACACCCTGCATGTTATAGCGATAGTGCTGTACCCGTAATGTCTTACCGCCATACTCATTATGAAAAAAATCGTTTAGGTCTGACCGTAGATGCTCAATGGACTATCGCAATGAACGACATTCAATTTGGCTTATGGGCCGAATCTAATGAGCGAAAAGAGTCTAGAGATTGGCATAAAGTCGTTGATGCCCGTGTTTACCATCATTTTGATTCAACGCCTTATTGGACCCAATACAGTAATGAATTTCAAACTGACACCTTAAAACTTTATGTACAAGATACTGTTGATTTTGGTGACCTATCGATTAATGCTGGCGCGCAAAAGTATCTCGTTGACATTGAAAAAACGGATGTCTTCTCAGGCCAGAAAATGGGCAAGGTAAACAGTGATTCTGATCTACTCTTTAGCATAGGCGGCATTTATCAGTTAAATGCGAATATAGAATTATTTGCCGGTTACAGTGAAAATTTCGCCGCAATAAAAGATGGCGTTTTAGAACGTGATGCTTCTGCCCTTGAACAGATCGAACCTGAAACTGCGGAAAATATTGATTTAGGTTTACGCTATAGCAACAGTAATATTGACTTTTCCGCCACTTACTACACCATTGACTTTGAAAACAGAATCACTTTCATTGCCCCTGGTAGTGAAGCCGACGGCATTGATTACAGTATTGGTACCAATGGCTCTTACCTTAATGTTGGTGGGATTGAATCAGACGGATTTGAATTAAGTTTAAATTACCGTTTGAATGAGCAGTGGAACATTTATTCTTCTTATACTAATAACGATTCTCGTTATGTTGGCGATGCCCCTGGTTTTGCGGCAGGCGATAAAGTTACTGACTCAGTTGATGATATGTTTGTCTTATCTACCGATTATAGTAAAGGTGATTTCCGTGTCGGCGCATCGGGCAAATATACCGGTGAACGTGGTGATGCACCATCTTACACAGTTTTCGACATCAACGCAGGTTACTCTGTCGCCTTTGACAGTGCTGCGATCAACTCAATTGATATCGCTTTCGTTATTACCAATATTACCGATGAAAAATATTTATCAACCGGTACAGGTAATGGCACAAGTTTCTTTATTGGTTCACCTCGTACGGCATCGATGACCTTTACCGCTAATTTTTAAAGGTTAGCACCATCGACTCAATGTACTTTTAGCCAAGCATAAATAATGCTTGGCTTTTCATTTTCATTTTCATCTGCAAATAATGGATCAACACATGTTAAAATTATGCTCCTTAACACTAACTTTACTCACCCTGACTTTATTTAATGTCAGCGCAAACGCAACCGCCGATAAAAACCTTATTTTAGTGACTATTGACGGCCTTCGCTGGCAAGAGCTATTTTCTGGCGCGGATCCCGCTCTGATCGACAATGAAAAGTTTGTTCGCGAAGGGCATCAGCTAAAAGAAAAATTTTGGCATGATAGTGAAGAAAAACGTCGGCAATTATTAATGCCTTTTTTTTGGCAGACGGTTGCCAAAGAGGGCATGGTTATAGGTAATCGTAATATAGGCTCAAACATGTCTATTGCCAACCAGTTACATTTTTCATACCCCGGCTATAGTGAAATTTTTACCGGTGTTGTTGATCCTTCGATAGATAGCAATGGAAAAAAAGCAAACCCACAAATATCATTTATAGAATGGTTAAATGAAAAAGCAAGCTATGATCATAAACTTGCCGCGTTTGGTAGTTGGGATGTTTTCCCCTTTATCTTAAATGCCAAACGCAGCAAGCTTCATGTCAACGCAGGCTTTATGCCAGCACAGGGTTATGCGTTATCTGCTGAAGCTACATTGCTAAACCAATTACAACAGGAGATCCCTAGCCCTTGGCATAATGTGAGATTGGATAGTTTTACTTATCGTTACGCCAAAGATTATTTGTTAACTGAAAAACCTAAAGTGATGATAATTTCTTTAGGAGAAACCGATGATTTTGCTCATGATGGCCATTATGATAGCTATTTAACCTCAGCGCACCAAACGGATAAATATATCGCCGATTTATGGCACACCTTACAAACCACACCGGGTTATAAAGATAACACCATATTGATGATCACCACAGATCATGGCCGAGGAAGTAATGCTGAAGACTGGCAGCACCATGCTTCAAAATTGGCCGTACAAAATTACTTAAAAGACCTTACCCAATTTCCGAACGGCATTATTGGCTCAGAGCACATTTGGTTTGCTGCGATGGGCCCCGGCGTCAATGCACGAGGACAAGTCAAAACAACGCAAGAAGTTAAACAAAATCAAATAGCGACCACCGCTTTAACGCTTTTAAATGAAGATCCGCAAGCCTTCAATCCGCAAGCAGGCTCTATCATTAAGGAAGTATTTTAATGAAACCTTTACTATTTACCCTAATAGTAACCGCTAGCTTAAGCCTATTCGCTCCGGCTCAAGCGACAGCACAAAAAATCCTCTTTGGTTCATGTTCACACCAAGATAAGGCCATGCCGATCTTAAATGCGATTAATGACGAAAATGCAGACCTGTTTATTTTCCTTGGCGATAATATCTATGGTGATACTACAAACATGCAAGATATGGCCGATAAATATCAACGCTTAGGTAAAAACCCCGGCATTAAAACATTACGTTCAACCACCGCCACTATCGCCATTTGGGATGATCACGATTTTGGTGAGAATGATGCAGGTGCTGAGTACCCACAAAAAGAAAACGCGAGAAAACTCATGCTGGACTTTTGGCAAGAACCCAAAAATTCAGCACGTTATGCCCAAAAAGATGGCATTTATACCGCTTATATGTACGGTGAAAATCATCATAAAGTTCATGTCATTTTACCTGATTTACGCTGGAATAGAGACCCATTAGTCAATGTTGGCATGACCGAATATCAAACAATACGTAAGCCCAAAAACATGGGGCCATATGCACCTAATAGATCAAAAGGTGCGTCGATGCTGGGTGAAACACAATGGCGTTGGTTAGAAAATGAACTACAAAAACCTTCGGCCATTAAAATCATCGGCTCAAGCTTACAATTATTAGCGGAATTTACTGGCTGGGAGTCGTGGGCAAATTTTCCCTACGATAGAGAACGTCTTTTCGCCTTAATCAAGAAACATCAAGTTAACGGTGTGGTGATTATTAGTGGCGATACCCATTGGGGAGAAATGTCTATGGTTTCAAAAAATCTCGACTATCCATTATGGGAAATCACTAGCTCAGGTTTAACAGAAGAGTGGAAAGACGTAAGTCCTAACAAACACCGCGTAGGAAATTTTACCAGCAAGGTGAATTATGGCGAGCTATTGATTGACTGGCAGCAAAAGGACCCAACAATCAAACTCAGTCTAAAAGATATTGATGGCAAGATATTTACTCAGCAAGAAATGCGTTTATCCTCTATTAGTCCGTATCATCATGATGAGCATGATTAACGCTTTGTATGCAATTAACTGATGGTTATGCCCAAGGAAGTTTCGATATTATCTTTGGGTTATTGATCATCTGAGTTTCACACTCGCTATCGGTACACCAGCAAGCGGCATAGGATTAAGTATTTGCCGGGAAATTATTGATGCACACAATGGCAAAATTAACTTAAGCAATCACCCTGAAGGTGGCCTACAAGTAACATTACACTTGCCGTTAGTGTAATAGTACTGATCCCAAGTTGATTAAATATTTGCTCATTTTTTATGGTTAATCAAATTGCTATGACTTAACTGTTTAAGCTATTTTTTGAAAATGCTGCAAGGTAAAATCAATAAAACACCGCACCTTTTTGGCAACGTATTTTCGATGCGGGTAAATGGCAAAAAGACCGAACTCTAACGTCGTATATTCCGGCAGTATCGGCACTAATCGACCATCACTGATGGCGTCCTCCACAATGAATGCCGGGGTCATCGCAATACCACCACCGGCAATGGCAATTTCCCGTACCGCTTGTGGACTATTCGCGGCAATTGCCGAGCTGACATTGATGGTATCGCTAGTGCCCGTAGGTGAAATAATTGGCCATTGCTTGCCAATGCGAAAATTGCTATCAATGATGCAGCGATGCGTCGCCACTTGCTCGGGTGTTGTCGCTAAACCATGTTGTTTAATATAATCAGGCGATGCTGATAATATCAACGGGAAGGTTTTTAGGTGCCGGGCTATCATGTTGGAATCATCAACGCCGCCAATGCGCAAACGAACATCGATGCCTTCTTCCAGCATATCTATGGCGCCATTGGTGAGAATTAGCTCTATCTGTAAGTCTGGGTATAAGGCTAAAAACTTTGGCAATAACGGCGCTAACTGCATCTCACCAAAAGTCACCGGGGCACTCACTCTTAATAAACCTCTAGGGTTCGTTTGCTCACCGGTGACATTATCGACCATGGCGCTAAACTGGTCGAGTAATACCACCGATTGTTGGTAATAACGTCGACCAGCATCGGTTAACGCCAACTGTCTGGTAGTACGATTAAATAACCGGATCCCCAGCTTACTCTCGACTTCACCCACATATTTACTGACTAAGGCTTTTGATATGCCAAGCCTGTCACTCGCCGCCGTAAATGAGTTGGTTTCCACCACTGCAATCACTGTTTTTAATCCGTCTAAGGTATCCATTAATATTCTCCAACCAACCCATTGTCAATACTATGTTGACAATCATTTAATATCAACCCTATTTATCAATACTCCATTGATGTGGATAATAACACCATCGAAACACAAACAGCCTTTAACAACGGCAATCACGAGGGAGAGGCAGAGCAATGTCAAACATAGAGATCTATACCAGACCAGGCTGTGGTTACTGCACCCATGCAAAGCGGTTATTAACCAATAACGATCTGGATTTTGTTGAACATGATGTTTATCAAAACCCTGAGAACATTAAACAATTGCACGCAAGAACTTCAGGCAGAACGTATCCACAAATATTTATCGATGGTAAGTCGATAGGCGGTTTTACTGAACTACTGGCAACAGAGCAACACGGTTTATTAGCAACACCAAGCAAAATTTAAATTTATACTGAATAGGACAATTAAAATGAACACTCTTTTAAATACAGTAAAAAATATCGGCCAAAATAAAGGCCAAAATAAAGGCCCAAATTACGGCATGGTAAAAAGCTATTTAATCGCGTCGGCTGGCGTATTAATGTTCGGTTTTGGCGGTATCAACGCAGCTCAAGCCGGACAAACATTACACAAAACCATCAAGGTGCAAGAGCAGGATATTTTTTATCGTGAAGCCGGAGTTGAAAACGAACGCACCATTGTGCTGTTACATGGTTTTCCAACTTCATCACATATGTATCGTGATCTCATTCCTAAATTGTCTGAGAAATATCATGTCATTGCACCCGATTATCCAGGCTTTGGTAATAGCTCGATGCCGGCATTGAATGAGTTTGAATACAGTTTTGATAACTTGGCGAAAATCACCGATGCATTTTTAGCGAAAGTCGGCGCGACAGAGTACACCATGTATGTGATGGATTACGGCGCGCCAATTGGCTTTAGAATAGCGGCGGCTCATCCGGAAAGAGTAGAAGGCTTGATCATTCAAAATGGTAATGCCTACGATGAAGGGTTACGTGACTTTTGGCAGCCAATAAAAGCCTATTGGCAAGACAAAAGCGCTGAAAATGGTAAAGCTTTACAAGATGCATTGTTAACCATAGGTGCGACTGAGTGGCAATATACTAATGGCACCCGTAATAAACAAACGATCAGCCCGGATAACTGGATTGTTGACCAAGCGAAGTTAGATCGTCCCGGTAACAAAGAGATCCAATTAGAATTATTTTACTCGTACAGCACCAACCCGGCGCTTTACCCAGAATGGCAAGCGTATTTTAGAGAGTACCAACCACCAACGTTATTAGTGTGGGGTAAAGGTGACTACATCTTCCCAGAAGAAGGCGCCCATCCATACAAACGTGATTTGAAAAATTTAGATTTTCATATTCTTGATACCGGCCACTTTGCTTTAGAAGAAGACGGCGATGTGATTGCCAGCCATATCCTTAAGTTTATGGGAAATAATAAATAACTTCCTTTGCGTTGCTACTGTATGTATTAGGTAGCAACGCCTTTTTAAGGCGAACTCGCCAGACAACTCGATAATAGACAAATGGTGGCAAGGTTTAGACGTTCAGTAGCCTTTGTTATGGCGTTTTTGATTATATTAATTAGGACGTTAATTATGCAAACAAGAAATGTAGATGTTGCCATTATTGGTAGCGGCACAGCTGGCATGGGCGCTTATCGCGCGGCAAGTCAATATAGTGATAGTGTATTACTGATTGATGATCATACTGAGGTCATTGCAAAACGCATCGTGATTGCTACCGGATCTCGACCAGACCTCCCTGAATTTTTGGCGGCAGCTGGTGATCGCTTGTTAACCAACGATAGCTTATTTGAACTAAACGATTTACCCGAATCTGTTGCCGTATTTGGACCAGGGGTTATTGGTTTAGAGTTAGGACAAGCATTAAGTCGCTTGGGCGTGAAGGTTAAAGTGTTTGGCCGCAGTGGTTCAGTGGCAAACCTTTTTGATGAAGAAATGCGCCGCTATACTGAAAAAACCTTTAATGAAGAGTTTTATTTTAATGCCAAAGCGCGGGTGATAAGCACAATAGAAAAAGATAATGGCGTAGAAGTGATTTATCTGGATAAAGCCGGTAAAGCAACCAGCGAAATGTTTCAATATGTGCTGGCCGCGACTGGGCGAAAAGCAAATGTTGATAACTTAGGTTTGGAAAATACCGGTATATTGCTTGATAACAAGCAGACTCCTGTGTTTGATCAGTTAACGCTACAAACGTCTGTCGATCATATTTTTGTCGCTGGTGATGCCAACAACACGTTAACGCTATTACACGAAGCTGCCGATGATGGAAAAATTGCCGGCAGCAACGCCGGTACATATCCGGCAGTTGCCGAAGGACAAAGACGTGCGCCGTTATCTGTAGTATTTACTGAGCCACAAGTTGCCAGCGTGGGTTTGAATTTATCGCAAATAAATTCCTTATATGCCAATTGCGACGGTGCTGAGTTCGTCGTTGGCTCGGTAAGCTTTGAAGGCCAGGGACGCAGTCGTGTGATCGGCAAAAAATAAAGGTCTACTAAAGGTTTATGCCGATAAGCATTCAGGTGAATTTTTAGGTGCTGAAATGTTCGGCCCTGCCGCCGAACATATCGGCCATCTTTTAGCCTGGGCGAAACAGCAACAACTTAGTATTCAAAAAATGCTCACCATGCCGTTTTATCACCCGGTGATTGAAGAAGGATTACGTACCGCGTTAAGAGATGCCAGAGACCAATTAAGCCTAGATAACAATCACATTAGCGAAGTTACTATGGTGAACGAGCATGCCATAAAATTAGTGGTTTAATTAATGATCAACAGGCGTAATTTTATCTATGTAAAGGCTCTTATCGTAGCTTTAGCGGTAGGCACTATTCTATTGATGATAAATCAATTTGATTCATTATTTGGCAGTGAAAATATTCGAATAGTGCCGGCTATATTAACTTATTGTGTGCCCTTTATCGTGTTTGTTCTGGGCAATAAACACAGCACTGAAAATAACAGGTTAAACAAAAATTTCGTAACGAGAGCCGCTGCTGGAGCACTAGTACCTAAACACAGTGAAGATGATCGATTGACTTCACTTAAGAGCAGGTAATTTTTCGGGAGGTATTAACAGTGAAATGCTTCGTGCTGTTCTGGGTATCTTTTGTATAAGACCCT
>MAAC01016622.1_pt1 | contig 59864 bp, 52 predicted proteins | sample 1115981 | NCBI WGS metagenome assembly MAAC01 (sample SAMN04961126, study PRJNA320927) | seawater metagenome | isolation source: sample BD02T64 sea water enriched with oil for 64 days | place: USA:Gulf of Mexico | collected 2013-07-27 | reverse complement strand
CTTATTGAAAAGAAAAGGTAATAAGAAAATTAAAAAATTCGGCTCGTGCTTAACTGAAAAGTTATCGCTAATTTACACGCTACGAGCCATATACAAAACAGTTACCACACATTTGAAAAAATCATTATACATATCAATTATAATCGGAATAATATTTACTTCCTGTAAAAATGATGGGTTAAAAGACAATATATGGATTGGCGAATACACAACAAATGATGCGCGCGAATACTATTTTGCAGAAGAGAATATAATATCATTTGAAAATGGTCAATGGGTGGCGAAAGGCGTTTTGCTTAATTATGGCGAAGACACCAGATACGGAGAACAGAAAATTTTTTCAAACCAAATAGTATTCAACGAAGACTGGACGGAAGAAAATCCAATCGAAATTTATAATATCCAAACAATTAGTAAAGACTCTCTAGTTCTGCGAACACCAAATAGTGATAATTTTCACGTATATCGAAAATTACCTGAAACAGCTAAAAGCACCAAAAACATTAAAATTTCAGGAAAACAATATGTTTGGCGAAATAGACACTTTACTGATACAATATATTTCAAAGATGATTTCGAAGTTCTAAGAAAGTCAAGCGAACGGTACTCTTCACCTTGGCAACGAATCAAATTTTTGGAATACAACATCATTTTTGTTTACGGAGACGTACCATACGTTATTCAAAACAAAATCGGAGATACAATATTTGCGAAAACTTTTCATAAGGAAAATATAGAACATAAATTTATTGAACTGAGTGATAACGTGTGGTAACACCGGCTATACGCAATTGCTCGATTCTCGCTCATCCGAAAATTTCTGCGAAACTTTCTACGGTTTGGGTATCTTTGGGAATACAAGGCTATGGCACGCAACTGCGCATAGCCGCAAACCGTTGTACACAAGCTCTGAAAAGCCAACCGCACAGTCAAGCACATTTCATTTTGCTCGTACCTCACAAAATAAAAAGAGCTTGCCTCTATCCAACGCTCACCCAAACTGAGTGATTATTTTAATACTCATTTAGTGAGATATTTAATAATTCTTATTACATTAGTATCCTGAATTAAACAATTCAATTATGAACCGAATTAAAGAGGTTTTAGAAAAAAAAGGAATTAAGCAAAAATGGTTAGCTGAACAAATGGGAAAGAGTTACAATATGGTGAACTCTTACGCCCAAAATAGACGACAACCGAGTTTGGAGGACTTGTACAAAATTGCGGAAATCCTAAACATAGAAGCAAAAGAATTATTAGTGCCAATAAAGGAATTGAATTGAGGACAGAAATAGACATATTAGAAAATGAAATCTTAGAAAAATATCCGGAGGTATTGGATATTCTTTTGCGTGACCAAACCACTCAAAAAAACATTATTTGGGCAACTAATAATTATGAGTATTTTGGAGAATCATATTTAGAAAGCAAGCAGATTAAATCTGAACTCATCACAGGCATTAACGGTGATGTGATAATGCCAAGGGTTCAAAAAGACCAAATATTACAACAGTCTAGAGTTAAAAATATGGCTGAAGTCTTTACGCCATCTTGGATTTGTAATGCTCAAAATAACTTGATAGATAATGCTTGGTTTGAACGAAAAGATGTTTTCAACAAAGAAATCCCAAATGAAAAAAAATGGAAAACAAATCAAGCAAAAATTGAATTTCCTAAAAATAAATCTTGGCAAGATTATATAAATGACAAACGACTTGAAATTTCTTGTGGTGAAGCACCATACATAACAAGCAGATACGACACAACAACAGGAGAATTCATAGAAATTGAAAATAGAATTGGTTTACTTGATAGAAAACTCAGAATAATAAATGAAAATGTTGATGAATCAAATGAATGGCTTGAGGCAACTAAATCAGCTTATAAGAACATATATGCTTATGAGTGGCAAGGAGATAGTTTATTGTTAGCTAGAGAATCAATGCTATTTACATTCATAGAAAATTACAAATCTAAATTTGAAAAAGAGCCTTTACTTAAATCAATACAAAATATAGCAGAGATAATTTCTTGGAATGTTTGGCAAATGGACGGATTAAAAGGTGTAATTCCTTTCTCTTGTGGAGAAATAAAAACCAAAACAGTTAACCTGTTTGGAGAAGAAGAAACCGATAATTCATTTTGCAAAGGTTGTCTTAATAGTAATATTTTCGAACATAATGGAACTTACTGTTTGATAATGGATTGGCCAAACACAGGATTAAAAGGAAAAAAAATAAGATATATAGACCTACTTCAAAATAAACATCAATCAATAAATGGCAAATAATAATCAGCTTGACATACAACTTTTAGAAAATTTAATTATTGGAAGAGTTGAGCCTCATATCTATGCTTTTACAACAGAAACAGTTCCTAATTATTTAAAAATTGGTGACACATATAGACCTATTGAGCAAAGACTTAATGAATGGAGAAAGCACTTTCCTGAACTTGAAAAGAAGTTTCAAAAGGTTGCAAAAGTTGATGAGGAGACATTTTTTAGAGATTTTGCAGTACACAAATTTTTAGAAACAGAAATCCATAAAACTAGGTTGCTACCAGATTCATTAGAATCAATCCCATATTACTCTAACGAATTCTTTAAAGACACTGAAGTAGATGAACTAGATGATGCAATTGCAGATATTCAAGAAACTTATGAGAATAATGACACAAAATATCAATTTTACAAGTTTGAAGATAGTCACATACCAATAGTTCACACATACAAAAGAACCGAAAGTTACGACCCAAGACCAAATCAAGATGAAACCATTGAGAGATTTAAAGAAGCAATAAAAAAAGGTAGAACAAACCTATTGATGTATGCAGTAATGCGATTTGGTAAATCGTTTACTTCAATGTGTTGTGCTGTTGCAATGGATGCAAAAATAGTTTTAATCGTTTCCGCTAAAGCTGATGTAAGAGAAGAATGGAAGAAAACGGTTGAAAGTCATATCAAATTTGATGGTTTTAGTTTTTTAGATAGTAACTCACTTTTAGAAAGCGAAACAATCATAAAAGATAAACTAGAAGCTAACGAAAAAATTACCCTATTCCTTACACTTCAAGACTTACAAGGCGATGACATAAAAACCAAACATAAAGAAGTATTTGAAAATCAAATAGACCTTTTACTTATAGACGAAACACATTTTGGTGCAAGAGCTTTAGAATATGGAAAGGTTTTAAAAGAGTTAAAGAGTAAAAAAGAACTAAAAAGCGAAACCAAACTTAATGATGAATCTTTAGACAACTTAGACGAAACAACTAAGACAATTAACTCGAAAATTCGAATCCATTTATCGGGCACACCATATCGTATCTTGATGAATAGTGAATTTACAACTGATGATATTATTGCCTTTTATCAATTCACTAATATAGCTGATGACCAACAAGAATGGGATAATGAATACTTAACAAAAGACGATACAAAAGAATGGGAAAACCCTTACTATGGTTTTCCTCAAATGATTCGATTTGCTTTCAACCCAAACGAGTCGTCAAGACAAAAAATGGAAGAACTGAAAAAATTGGGTGTTACTTATGCTTTTTCAGAGTTATTCAGACCAAAATCCATTCTAAAAGACACAGAAACCGAATTACATAAAAAGTTCGTTCACGAGCAAGAAATTGTTGACTTGCTCAATGTTATAGATGGCAAAAAAAATGACGACAATTTATTGAGCTTTCTAGATTATGACAAACTGAAAGAAGGTAAAATGTGTCGTCACATTGTTTGTGTACTTCCCTATCGTGCTTCTTGTGACGCATTTGAAAGCTTAATTAAATCTAATGAGTTTAAAAATCTTAGTTCGTATGAGGTAATTAATATTTCTGGAGTTGAAAATGAAAAGATTTTCAAAGACACTCAATCCGTAAAATCTAAAATTGAAAAATGCGAAAGTGAAAACAAGAAAACAATCACTTTGACGGTAAACAGAATGCTTACAGGTAGCACAGTTCCACAATGGGATACTATGCTATATTTAAAAGATACTGCCTCACCACAAGAATACGACCAAGCTATTTTTAGACTTCAAAGCCAATTTATAAAGACTTACAAAGAACCTGATGGAGATTCTGTTAAATACAATATGAAGCCTCAAACCTTGTTGGTTGACTTTAATCCAAACAGAATGTTCCAAATGCAGGAGCATAAATCACAGATTTACAATGTAAATGTAGAGTCAAATGGAAACTCAAGATTAGGCGAACGAATAGCAAAAGAACTACAAGTTTCACCAATTATAGTAATCAATAACAAAAAAATAGTTCAAGTTGAACCAACAGATATTTTAAATGCAGTTCGTCAATATTCAAGCGATAGAAGTGTATTGGATGAAGCCAATGCAATTGCAATAGATTTATCATTATTGGAGATTGAAGCAATTAAAGATGTAATTGAAAGACAAGAAAAATTAGGTTCAAAAGGAGGTTTGGTAATGAAACCTTCAAAAGACGAAGGAGATGACCTAGATACAGGCGAAAAGCCTGATGGTGATGATACACCTGGAAAAGAAGACAAAGAAACAGAAACTTCAAAAGATGATAATATAGACTACAAAGGGAAATTTGCAATGTACTATGCAAGGCTACTTTTCTTTTCATTCTTAACAGATTCAAAAGTTAAATCACTTGAAGAAATTATAAAAGCTATTAATGATAACAAAAATAACCTTAGAATAGCTACGCACTTAAATTTAGAGATAGAAGTGCTTGCCTTGTTTCAAGAACATATAAACCCTTTTGTTTTAAGTGAGTTAGATTACAAAATTCAAAACATCAATTCATTAGCAAACGACACCTTTATACCAGCAATAGAAAGAGCAAGCAATGCAATGAAAAAATTTAGTCGCTTGTCAGATTCAGAGGTTGTTACACCTGAAAAAGTTACTGATATGATGATTAGCTCATTGCCAGAAAATACTATCCAAGAGAACACTAAAATATTAGATATAGCATCCAAACAAGGAGAATTTGTGTATGCTATTTATAAAAAGTTTGGAAAAGAAGTAGCTAATAATTTTTATTCCATACCTACCTCAAAAATTGCTTATGAGTTTACTAGGAAAGTATACACTCTACTTGAATTAGACATTGAACACATAGAATCAGAATTCACCACTTATGATTTAATCTTAGAGAATGATTTAATCGAGAATGAAAAACTAAAATTTAACAACAACGATATGAAATTTGATGTAATTGTTGGAAATCCACCCTATCAAGATAGAAGAACAGGAACAAGCGATAACCCTATCTATCATCTATTTATGGATTTATCTTATAAATTAAGTGATAAAGTAGTACTTATTACACCTGGAAGATTTCTTTTTAATGCAGGTAAAACACCAAGTCAATGGAATAAAAAAATGCTGGCTGATGAACACTTAAAAGTTCAATACTATTACAATAAAAGTAGTGATGCATTTCCTGAAGTTCAACTTCCTGGAGGTATAGCAATAACATTAAGAGACAAACAACAAACATTTGATGCGATTGGAGTATTTACAAAATTTGATGAATTAAATTCTATACTTAAAAAGGTTATTGAATTATCAAGTTTTTCACCTATTGATGAGCATATTTACACTCAAAACAAATTTGATTTAAATAAACTTTATGAAGATTATCCAGATTATAAGGATATAATCGGTAGTAGTGGTAGAGAGAAAAGATTAACAACTTCAATTTTCACACAACTATCAATCTTTAGTGAAGAGAAAAATTCAGAAAACGATTGTTTAATTCTAGGTTTAGTTAATAACAGCAGAACATTTAAATATATTAATTCGAAATATCTGGAAAATCATAAAAACATAGGACTATATAAAGTGGTTCTTCCAAAAAGTAACGGTTCAGGTGCATTAGGTGAGGTTGTTCCAACACAACTAATAGGACAACCAGTAGTTTGTGAACCGAATACTGGGTATACACAATCATTTATAAGTATTGGAACTTACAGCACAGAATTAGAAGCTAAATCTTGCTACAACTACTTAAACACAAAATTTGCTAGAACTATGCTCGGTGTTTTAAAAGTCACTCAAGATAATAACAAAGCTGTATGGAACTTTGTTCCAAATCAGAATTTCACTTCTGACTCTGATATTGATTGGACTAAATCTATTGCAGAAATTGACCAACAGCTTTACAAAAAGTATAAATTGAGTAATAAGGAAATTGAATTTATTGAAAAAATGATAAAACCAATGTAAGCCAACGCTAAAAGCCATACACATTTGCAATTCGCTACAGCCAACACACAAGCCAAAAATTGCAAAAGAGTATGTCTTTGCCAACGCTAGCAAGTTTGCGGAAAGAAAAGCCAGTGTACAACAATGTATAAAAATAATAGCGGTTTAATCGCTAAAATGAAAGTAAGTAATTATAAAAAAGGTCTGTGTTTAACCGAAAAGTAAGTGTGTATAAATCAGCTACTATTCTTATACTAGACCGTTGGCATTCATTGAGGAAAATCGTGTAAGTCGAGATATTTGAGAAAAAAAAATAAATGAAAGTATTTATTTTAATATTATTGGAAATTTTAATTATTGTTGTTTGATTTGTTTGGCTACTATTTTTAAGTAGTTCCCATAATTTTCCGTCTAAAACTCATTTAACTTACGGCTTATTATTACTCGGACTTATAATTTGTTTTGTATTGCTATTAAAAAATAAACGAAATACTCAATCTAATGCTGAATAAAATTCATAACGGACTTTTTAAGCTCGTTAATGGAATCGGAAACTGAATTAAAAACCAAAAACCGAATTGTAAGCGGAATTTAGCAAGTTGCGGAATTACTCACTCAATCGGAATTAAATAATTAAGAAAAAATTTGAAAATAAAACTGATTTTAATAATTGTTGGAATTTTAATTATGGTTTTAGGACTTTTTTTATCATTATCAATTATATTGTATTCTGGAAAAGAACAAGATACTTCTGGTTATTATTATTTAGTAATTAGTTTACCAATTCTAATTTTTGGTATTTCTATTTTACGAAATGGAATTATTAGAAAACGAAAATTGACAGAATAATTAAAAATGAAAAAAACAACGAAATGCCAACACCGTGTATAATTAATGGCTAGTTTTAGCTTACTTACGAAAATCCTCGCGGATTTTCTATTCAGTTTTTATTTACTAAATTAGGTGCTTAAACACGCCACTAATCATACACAAAACCGTTGCCAGTAATTTAACAAATCTGCAATTTTACGTTTTCACTCAATCAAATAGAGTATTTACTCATTTCAACTTTTAATCATAAAACTGTTGAATTAAATTTGATAAAGACTTCTAAAAGATGAAAAAAATACTCTTTATCTACTTTTTGATTTTTAGTTCATTTTCATTTGGACAAAACCTAAAGAAAAAAATTGGAGACATTGAAATCCAATTAATCGGACATTATTATAAGCGAAATTCTGATTATGAAATAACTAAAAGAAAAACAAATAAGGCAAATCGACCATCAATAAAATTATTCTTTGATTCAAATGGAAATCTACTTAAGAAAATTAAATTTGGGACTAATCACAATTCAAGTTTAAAACTAATTGGAAGTATTGAAGTATTGAATTACTTAAAAGATAGTTTAATATCAAGTTTGGAGTACTATTCAGATTGCTACTGTGAAAAACAAATTGAACCTTATTACAATACGAATTATACATATAATAAAAAAGGTCAATTAATTGATGAATCAACATTTTACTTTAATACTGACTCACTCTTTTTCAAAACAACTTTTGAATATGATGAAAATTTAAATAATACAAAATCGATTTTTAATCCAACTTATTATTACCAAAGAGAATTTGATTCGCTGAACAGAATAACGTCACTAAAGCAGATTTACGACAATGATTTGAGATGGGAATGGAAATACAATTATTCGGACAATAAACGAATTGGAATATTCCAAACGTATTACAATGACGGAAAAGATTACTCAAAAAAAGAAATAAATACTTTTAATAAAAAAGGGCAATTAATTGAATCAGAGAAAAAATACATATCAAAGTTAGAAACTGGAGATAAAATCAAAATCTATTATTCGGAAAATGGTCTTCTAGAGAAAATAGAATATTATGAATTTAGTAGTTACAATAAGGAATATGAATTGAATTCATTCACATTTATTAAAGTAAAGTCAAATATAGATTTAGATTTTAAACTTTCAGAAATGATAAATGAACAAATTGAATTCTAAAATAAAAACTACTGGCAACAATGTGTATAATTCATTGCTAGTTATAGCCTACTTACGGATGTCCTCGCGGACTTTCTATCTGTGATTTATTTGCTAACTTTAGTGCTTAAACCACGCAACGAAATCATACACTAGACCGTTGCCCACAATTATGAAAAAAATTGACAAGAAGGAAATTATAGTAAGTACAGCAAAATCAATTTTTGGAGCAATCCCATTTGGTGGAACAGCATTAAATGAATTATTTTTTGAATATAATGGACAAATAAAACAAAAAAGATTAAACAAGTTTGTTGAAATATTGGCAGATAATTTTACTCAAGACTCTGAAATCAATCTTGAAAATATTAAAACAGAAAACTTCAATGATTTATTCGAATCTGTTTTAAGGCGTGTTGTGCAAACAAAATCTGAATTAAAATTATTGCGATTTAAAGATATCTTAATAAAAGAGTTATCACAACCTTCTGAACATTATGAACTTATTGACCATTATTTAGACCTAATAAGTAATTTAACCGAAGAAGAAATTACTATTCTATATAATCATAGACACTTCACAATTGAATTTGAAGAAGAAATTGATAAATTGAATTCTTTAAAAGACAAAATGAACTCATTGGAACAACAAATGAAAAAGGAAACGATTATTATAAATGAATCTAAATTCCGAAAACCATTTGACATCACTAAAGTTGAATTTCAAAAACAAAAAGAATATATTGATTCATTTTTAAAATATAAAAAAGCGGAATTTTACGGATTGACTGAAAATAATTTTATGTTCTACAAACAGAGATTATTCTCGAAAGGACTTTTAATCGACAACAGAATGAATCGAATAGGAAATTTACCTTTTGGTCATATGGGAATAACCGAATTTGGAATTGAATTTATTGAGTTTATAAAAAATAATGCGGAATAAAAACTGTGGGCAACACCGTATATAATTTATTGCTAGGTTCTAGCCTACTTACGAAAATCCTCGCGGATTTTCTATTCGGTTTTTATTTGCTAAATTAGGTGCTTAAACCACGCAACAAACCATATACAAACACGTTACCTCTCATAATGCTATTGCCAAAGCTGCGCCCCACGCTTTTTACTATTACGCGAATTTTTATAACTAACCATCATTTTAAATTGGTTAATAAAATCTGTCGCTTCCAAAAATTATGTTGACTAAACTGAGCTGCCGAAAAAACGTCATTGCGCCATTATCGATCCTGCCAATCTGGGTTCGGAAAAAAAAAGAAGATTGAGAAAGCCTAATAATTTTGCGACAGCGAAAAATACCTAGGAACTCGAAAAAAGTAGATCGAATAAGAAAATAAGTATCGAGAGTGCGAAATTTTTTAATGTTGTTAAAAGACATCGAGATCCTTTTAAAGCTCGGCCAATTTGACCACTCATGCGGAAATGGCGCAGCACCCATAAGATCTATTTAAAATCTGTGTGGGCGTTACGAGAGGTAACAATGGCTATAATTCATTGCGGGCGGAATTTTCTAGCGAAAATTCCTATCTTTCCGCAACGGTATGGTTACTACGCCGAAAATCCTAGCGGATTTTCACCGCAACGAAATCATAGCCGAGACCGTTGTACGCAAGCTTGAAAAAATCCGTAACACAAATAAAAATCCAACTTCAAATAAAATAATGAATAAGACATTACTATCACTTTTAGGAATTTTACTAATCATATCCTGCAAACAAAAACAAAATTCGGTAAAGGAAATTGCAGATAATCAACCGATAAAGGACAGCCTAACTTTAGAAATCAAAACGTTAAACAAAAACTATTTTAATGGATTGGGAGTCGCAATAGTTGATTCCACAGGTGTGTTATACGAAAATGGAATTGGATTTGCTGACGCAAAATCAAGTAAACCTTATACCGTAAATACAATTCAACCCATAGCTTCAGTCTCTAAAATATTTATAGGAATTGCGCTATTGAAGGCACAAGAAATGGGTCTTTTAAATTTGGATGACCCAATAAATAAACATCTTCCATTTAAAGTTTTGAACCCTAACTTCAAGAATGAACCAATAACTATCAGACAGCTATCCAATCATACTTCAACAATAATTGACACAGAAAATTATATGGGTAGAGCTTATGTATTAAAAGATAAATTAGATAGTACATCGATAAAAATTAAAAATATCCCTCAAAGTTTTAACCCAAATGACAATAAAATTCCATTATCAGAATTTTTAGAAAATTATTTATCTGAAAATGGAAAATGGTATGAAAAAGATGCTTTTACCAAAAACAAACCGGGAGAATTATTTGAATACACAAATGTAGGTGCATCTTTAGCCGCATTTATTATTGAAATTGTTTCCCATCAATCATATGCTGAATTTACAAATGAGTATATTCTTAAACCTTTAAAAATGGATAATTCAGGTTGGAGTTATGATGCTGTAAATTTTGATAAAGTTTCTATGCTTTATTCAAATCCAAAAATGGAAGTTCCCTACTATTCACTAATTACATATCCTGATGGTGGGTTTTTAACCAGCGTCAATGATTTAGCAAAATATTTAAACGAAATAATGAAAGGTTATTTAGGAAATGGAACGCTACTATCAAAAGAAGGCTATGAAGAACTTTTTACAAAACAACTAAACGCAGAAAATTTTACTGAAAGAGATGTAAACCATCCATATAAAGACGAATATAATATTGGAATATTCATCGGCTTTTCAGGAACAGGCAATATTGGACACACAGGTGGCGACCCAGGTGCATCATCTTTAATGTTTTTTAATCCAAAAGATAAAACAGGCGGAATTCTACTAGTAAATACGAATATTGAAAATCAAGAAGGAATTAACGCTTACTATGGTTTTTTCAATAAATTAGAAGAATTTGGAACAAAATTAAGATAAAGCCAGCGTACAACAATGTATAAAAATAATAGCGGCTTATCGCTAAAACGAAAGTAAGTAAATATAAAAAAGGTCTATGCTTAACCGAAAAGTTAGTGCGTGAAAATCCGCTACTATTCTTATACAAGACCGTTGTACTACATTATGAAAAAAACTTCAGTCATATTTATAATGCTTTTAATTTCTATAAAAGTCAATGCTTGTAGTTGTGAATATGGAGCGGGAATTTTTTACGAATCGCTAATAATTCGGAGCTGGTCATTAAAGGAAAGATTGTAGAACATATTTATCATACCGAAAACGGAAAACGATTTACGAATTATGATGAATATATCGCAGAAACCCTAAAGAATGAATTTGACCCATATTATGGAACTGGAGAGTCAATAAAAGTTGAAATTCTGGAAATAATAAGAGGAAAAGAAGAAAGAAAAATCATTGAAATTTTTGATACTGACGGAGCCGACTGTAGAGCAAGTATTCGTGATTTTGAAGCTGGAAGAATATATATATTTGCGACTTATAAGCCTGAACGAACTGGAACAAAACTGCCGAATGAAACTAAAAATGACTATGCAATCGGAGGTTGTTATGAAAGTACTTTAGAATACTTTCCCGAAAAAAATCAAGTTTCTGGAATGATTAAAGGAAAATCTTATAAACGCAAAAGCCGAAAATATAGTTACGAAAAATTAAAACGGAAAATAACGTAGTACAACAAAGAACTGAGGTAAAAAACAACACTTTTCTTCATTAATTTGAGACATTATTATTCTGGGCTCGTAGATTCATTGATTGAATTCTAGAGCCTTTTTTTTATTCTATTTTAATGTTAATTATCTAGGCAATATAGAAACGTAGGTTTCATCATAAGGCCTACCTGATTTTGCGATAGCAAAACATTGTTTTAGGAGCTTGTTTGCTACGGCGATTAATGCCAGTTTTTTACTCTTTCCTTTATTGACAATGCGCTCATAGAGTTCTCTGCATGCTTTATTGTATTTACAAGCATTAAATGAGCATAGAAATAAAAGGTTACGCAGCTTTCGGTTGCCTACTTTACTGATCCTCGCTCGTCCTCTTACGCTGCTGCCAGACTCTCGTATGGTAGGTGTGATGCCTACATAACTACATAATTGGGCTGCATTCTCAAACTTTGAAAAACCATCGGTTACCACTATTAAAAATAAGGCAGTCTTCTGTCCTATTCCTGGTATAGAGGTCAATAAGGTTAACTGGTGCTGTTGATCTTCTTTTACTAATGATAACAACTTTTCTTCAATACTTTTAATTTCTTTATCTAACTGCTTTTTATTCCTTCTAAGCGATCGATAAACAAATTTTGAAGGCAATCCTAATGCTTCTTCTCCATGCATCTTATTCTTGGTGGCTGTACGTTGTTTAAGATAAGTGTCTAATAATCTGAAGAGCTGTAAACACTCACTTTGAACATCTGTCAACGCATCATAAATAGGAACATCGTTTATTAAAGCATACTCACAAATTGCTTTTGAATCGCTCTTGTCCGTTTTAATTTTAGCTAATTTCATTTGTATAAAACGCTTAATAGACAATGGGTTTATTACCGATACTAGTACTCCATTTTTGTAAAGAAACTGTGCTAGTCGATAATGATAATATCCTGTGGCTTCCATGGCTACTATACAACTTTCAGGTAATGATTTTAATAACTGTTTGAATCCAGACTCATCATTTTTAAATTGATCATGACCAGATTTACTACCGTATACATCAAATACATCTTTACTGATGTCAACTCCAAAAGTTTCTTTATATTTATTCATAAGAAATGATTTAGGAAAGAACTAGCTACTTTGCTCACAACAACTTAAAAACGAGATCTAAAGTCTCACAGAACTGATCGTGATACAGTAGTTAAAGAGAGAGGATTATCAATGTTGTCGAAGTCTGAAGCTTCACCGTGTATACTAACCTTAATTCTCTCTTTTGTTCTTTCTGATTTATGCTATTAATTTAATATTTTAATAGAAATCAAACTTAAGCAGTTATTAATGGAGATACCTGAATAAGAATATGGTCTATGAGTAAGATAGTAACCATATCTACCGTACTTGATTTAATTGAATATGATATATTAAGTATGGACGATCCTGTAGCAAAATACATTCCTGAATTTAAAGACCTTAAAGTAGCTGTTAATGAAAATGGTAAAAGTTTAACAGACACACAATGGAATAAAAATAATACGGCCTGTCCTATTAAACTCGTTCCTAATAATGAGATCATGACTATCGCACATTTAATAAATCATGAGGCCGGTTTTTACTATGCTACTACCGGAATAAGCTGCTTAGATTCACTTATATCAAATCAAAATTTACCACAGTCAAAGGACTCTGAAGAGCTCATCAAAAAGATGGCTCAATTACCATTAATACAACACTCTGGAACAGATTATTTTTATGGCACTAACACTACAGTACTAGGATTAGTGGCTGAAAGAGCCACAGGAAAAAAGTTAAATGAACTGGTTAAAGAACGTGTTAGCACACCATTAAAAATAGATGGTTTACAATATAAGCTACCTGAAAACGTAAATTTATTGCCACGATTTACAGGGAGAGATTCTATTTTAAGAGTTGCTCAACCAGGTGAGTTAGACATTTATGGTCCAGAGGTTCCTGATTATGATGCGACTCATGACTTATACTTAGGAGGTGAAGGAATGATTGCAACCGCAAATGGTTATGCAGATTTTATAAGGATGTTGTTGAAACGAGGAGAATTAAATGGTCATCAATTCTTAAATAAAGAAACGGTAGAAGATATTTATGCACCACACACACAATTAGACAGCCCATATGGTTACAATGGTTATAATCTTTGGATAAGTGGTGATTCTATGAAATTAAAAAAAGAAGGAGAGGCAGGACTATGGATAGGCGGTGGATATGAATGCACCTATTTTGGGCAGATCCAGAACGTAATTTTGTAGGAATCATTATGTCTCAAAATAATGAGGTACGTGCTCCAAGATATGAATTAAATGATAAATTCCGAAGTGCCGTATACCGTCAGATTTGGGCTCAAGAAAATAAACTGAATTAAAATTTAAAACACGTACTTCAAAAGAATTGTGAATGCCGATGGAGTTAAGAGTTAGGAAAGTTAATAAATGGTTTTCTTCCTAGACTAATACCCAAAGAATATAGGAGTGAAATGATTTCAGGAATTAGCGTTGCTCTCAAAGGTTACCCAAGTCTAAATAGACTTTTACAAAGGGTAAAACACCTTTATTGAGCAAAACTTGAGGTTGCTTCTACTCTATCGCAATCTATTTTCTCCTAAACCATTTTATACTAAAATAAGCTACAGGAAATATGATAATTAATGGCCACAATGTTAATAATACCAATGCTGCTCCTTTTATAAAATCCCAGCCATAACCTACACTATTGATCGCTTGATCTTTGAAAGTGATGACATAACTTTCTGGCTCTTTTTTATAAGCAACTGTTTCGTAAAACTCAATCTCAATAGTACTTAAAGACACTTGATTTTGCATCATTTTCAAACGACCTTCTGCCGCTTCTATTTCTTCTTGTAGGACACGTAATTTCTCTTCGGTTTTGAGTACTTCTTCAACCGATTTTGCTTTGCTGCGCAAGATCTTATCATACTTTGCTTTCACCATTTTTTTGGTTCCTAGTCGTGTAGTAAGATCTACATAATTTGCGGTAATGTCTTGGCTGTTTATATTCTTATAATCAACAAACTCTGCTAGTTCTGTAAAATCGTTCAGTAAAGCATCAAAGTTTGTCGCAGGGACCTTAAATACCATTCTGTTTTCAAGCTGGTAATCATTTTGAGTGTAACGCATGTCTGCCACATAACCGTTCCATTTGTGGATCAACTCTTGTGCTTTGCTGGTACAACTGTCTAGATTTTTAACTTTAAACTTAGCGTCTGCAGTTTTAATAATTTTGAGATGATTGTAACTGGGTTTTTGAGCAGAAGTTTTGCTTTGATCGTTAGTTGACCGCACCTCTACAGTCGTAGGCGCGCTATCGTTTTGTACCTCTAGGCTCTCTTGATAAGCTCCTTCTTGATGACAACTGCATAGAAGCATTAAAGCTATAGTCGCGATAACTAGAATTGTGTTTTTCATAATATTTATTTTATAAATGAATCACAAACCTATTACCGGTAGTAAAAATCTCTTTGTAAAGCTCTTGTAAAAGCTTTGTAAACTGTTTTACAAAAGTTATTTTAGCCGTCCTACCTTATGGAACCACATGATGACATCGCTATTTTTAAAGCGCTACTGCGATCAGTAGGAAATCAGTTTTGGAAAAATGGTAACACTGCTTCTACGATAGAAATGAATGGCTGGAAAGGACACGAAATCACAAATTTTCAGGATGATTTAAGGTCTAATACTGGCAGTACCGTAAGTGAAAAGTGGTTCTACACCTACGTTAAAAATAATCCTGAAAAATTGCCACGCATCGACATACTAAATTTGCTGGCGCAATATATAGGTGAGGATAATTGGTACGCTTTCGCGAAAGCGGAAAAAAACAGAATTATTGATTTTAATAATACTGATAAAAAAGTTGAAACTTTAAAAACAAAGCAAAACGACAAAGAACCGATGCAATCCAAATCTAAAAAGACCTATTGGATAGCTATGATATCGCTGACTGTTTCAGTAATATTTATGATATATTCTTTCATGAATAAAGAAACCAAATATGAATTTTGCTTTGTGGATAATTATTCTAAAATACCTATAGAAAATATTGCTCTTGATATACATGTACTTCATAAAAATGAAAGTCCACAATATTTTAAAACGGACTCTTTAGGATGTTTTAAAGGAACTACATCTGGAAGTTTAATTAAGTTTGTAGTATCTTCTCCTTATTATAAAAATGATACCATCACCAGAGTTTTAAATGGAGAACAATTTGAGCAGTTACCACTACGCACAGACGACTACGCACTCATGCTCGATTACTATTCTAATGGTAAGGTAGAAGAATTTAAAAAGCGTAAAGCGCAATTAAATCAGCTTATCGCTAGAGATGCCATCATCATGGAAGTTTTACCTCATTCTATAGGTGTTACCTTGTATGAAAAAGCAGATTTTATCAATAAACTAACAACGCCCACATCTACCTTAAAACGTCTTGAAATTATCGAAACGACCTATGGGAATGAGCAAATAACCAAGTTAAAATTTAGAATTCAAAGATGAAGAAGTATGTAATCTTACTATTTGTTTTGATAATCGCCGGTTGTAAAAATGCCGCCGATGAAATGAGCTATGAAGTGACAGAAGATGCTAACGAGCTTGCGGTAGAAGAGGATTTTGATAAAGTGGCTTTTTATGAAGAGTATTTAATAGATAATTTTAAGGAAATATTAGAATCAAATCGCTTGCGCAGTAATAACGAAGAACTTACTTCAGATGTTAAAAATGAATTACCTATAACTATTCCTAACGATAGTCTGGTGCAGATTCTTGTTACACCAATTAGTGAAAATCGAGCGGTTTCAAGTAACATGGATCAAGTCGGAAATTCTTATACTTATGAACTTACTTTCTGGAATAAAACAGATGAAAAAGAATACAATTATTTTGGCATCTGGTCTATTCACGAGGATTTCAAGGTAATCGATGGAGATTCTATCCCAACAGTTACGATTATATGGTAAACCTTAATCATCAATTAACCCTATTCTTAAACTTATTATAAATAGGTAAAAACTATTATAACATTTGTTAACTAGATAGAAATTATTCCGCTTTCGCGAAAGCGAACATTACTTTTGCAGCCTGAAAACAAAAACTAATTTTTTAAAAAAAATAACAATGGCTATAGTAGGAAAACAATTCCCAAATCTAGATGTAGATGCAATGAATGAAATGGGAGATACATTTAAATTAAATGTACTTGATGAAGCAAAAAATAAAGGAAAGAAAGTTCTTTTATTTTGGTACCCAAAAGATTTCACTTTTGTATGCCCAACTGAGTTACACGCATTTCAAGAGGCTCTAGGAGAATTTGAAAAAAGAAATACTATCGTAATCGGTGCTTCTTGTGATACTCCAGAGGTACACTTTGCATGGTTAAATACTCCTAAGGACAATGGAGGAATAGAAGGTGTGACTTATAACATCCTTGCAGACTCTAACCGTAATCTAGCAGGTACACTAGACATTCTAGATGTAGAAGTAGAATTTAGCGATGATCTAGATGACCACATTCTTGTAGGTGACAATGTTACTTACAGAGCAACATACCTTATTGATGAAGAAGGAACTGTATTTCATGAAGGTGTGAACCACATGCCAGTAGGAAGAAATGTAAATGAGTTCCTAAGAATGATTGATGCATATACTCACGTACAGAAAAACGGTGAAGTATGTCCTGCAAACTGGGAAGAAGGTAAAGAAGCAATGGGTGCAAACCGCAATGCTACTGCAGAGTATCTTTCTAAAAACTAATTAGAATATTCTATCAAATTGACAAGGAAAGTAGAGAGATATTTCTTTCCTACTTTCCTTGTCTTTTTTAAAAAACTATCAAAATGCAAACATTAGATCAAGATAATTTACAACAAATAGTTTCAGAAAACGAAACTGTTGTAGTACAGTATATGGCTTCATGGTGCGGTAACTGCCGTGTAATGAAACCAAAATTTAAAAAGTTAGATCAAGAAAACGAAAACGCCGTTTTTGTACTTGCTGATGCTGAAAAGTTTCCTGAGTCGCGCCAGTTAGCAACAGTGGATAACTTACCTACATTTGCGACATTTAAGAATGGAGCTTTTGTTAATCAAGTACAAACTAACAAATTTGAAAATCTAAAAGACCTCGTACATGAAGTTACCAGTAATTAGACATTTACAGAAAAACGCTACACCAGAAGCTCTAAATGCAACTCTTGAAGTGCTAGAAAGTTTCACAGAGCACAGATCGGTTACTGATGAAGAAATGGATGTAGTAGGTGAACTTATAACTAATATTTGTGGTGCTCTAGAAGTACACAATAATATCGCCCAAGGTATGAGCGGCGTAGAAGCTGCTAATGCTTTTGCACAAAAAGTAATGGGATCTATAGACTCCTAAGTATAATTTACATTTAAAAAAAGCCTTTGATTATGATAATCAAAGGCTTTTTTGATTCTATATGATGAATAAATGAATAAAAAAACTAAGTTTTTGATTATTTAATAGATCGCGTTGCATATTTTTACGAATCAAATAAACAAACCCTTATGAAATATAGAATTACTTTAATGGCTCTAGTTTTAAGTTTTGGAGTTGCTAGTGCTCAAAATTATTTAGACATCGCTCGATTAAATGTAGGTAGTACTACTTTAGAAGACGTAGATGGACAAAATGAAACAGATGTTTCTAACGTTAACTTTGAATTCCTATATCCTACACCTGTTAATGACAAAACAATTTTAATTACTGGTCTAACTGTAGAAAATACAAATCTTAACTTAAGGTCTGATTTAAATAGTGAAGGACTTACGATGACTAGATTAAATCTAGGTGCAAAAGTTTATCACTCTAGAAAATGGACGGGAACTTATTTATTACTTCCTAAGCTAGCTTCTAATTTTAACGACGTAGGATCTAACGATTTTCAATTTGGTGCCATTGCGTTATTAGAATACCGTCATAAAAATAGATTTAGAACTAAATACGGTCTATACAGTTCTTCTGAAGAATTTGGTACGATAATTACTCCACTTTTAGGAGTTTACTACAGAACACCTAATAATAAATTCTACATCGATGCCGCATTCCCTATACGTATGGAAGCTAACTATAGCATTACTAAGAAATTTAGCCTTGGAGCAGATTTACGTACGTCTATTAAATCGTACAATGTAGGTGGTGATTTAGACGGCTATGTTCAAGAAGAGTCTATAAGATTTGGCTTTTATGCAGGTTATTCTTTTCTCAAAGATCAGTTGATTTTAAGAGCTAAAGCTGGGCTAGATACTACAGATTATGGATTATATAGAACAAATGATACCGTAGGTGCTCAGATCTTAACTTTTCAAGTTGAAGGAGACGATAGACTAAGGTTAAACAAAGAGTTTGCTAGTAGTGTTTTCTTAGGATTAGATGTTATTTACAGATTAGATCTATAACCAACTACTTCAATAAAAAAGCTCTTAGGTAAAAATTATCTAAGAGCTTTTTTTTGTTATTGAAATTATGTGGGTTCACAGTATATATACCTATTTACTATATCTTTGGAAAAAACTTAAAGTCATGAGAAAAATTGCAATCGTCTTATTAACTATGCTTACGTTAAGCAGCTGTGGGAGTTTACAAGAAATTGTCAATAATTTACCTCAAGGTGGCGGCGCTCTATCTCAAATAGACATAGGAAATGGTCTTAGACAAGCGCTAGACCAAGGTATCGATAAAGAAGTAAGTAAATTGATGGGTAAAGATGGGTTTTACAAGAATGAGCTTGTGAAAATATTATTACCTCAAGAACTTCAAAAAGTAGATGATGGACTAAGAAAAATAGGTCTGAGCAGCGTTGCAGATGAAGGTTTAAAGCTATTGAACAGAGCTGCAGAAGATGCTACTAAAGAAGCGCTACCTATTTTTGTAGACGCGGTAAAAGACATCACCTTTGATGATGCCAAGAATATTTTACTAGGTGATCAAAGAGCGGCCACCACATATCTTGAAAATAGAACTCAGCAAGCGCTTTATGCAAAATTTGCTCCAGTAATAGAGAGTAATCTTAGTAAAGTAGGTGCTACAGAGTTATGGGGAAGTGCTATAAACAAATATAATACTCTTCCTTTCACATCTTCAGTAAATCCTGATTTAACTGATTATGTTACTCAGCAAGCCTTAGAAGGTGTTTTTAAAATGATCTCTCAAGAAGAAATAGAAATACGTAACAAAGTAAGTGCCAGAAGTACCGATCTTTTACAACGAGTATTTGCTTTGCAAGACAATCGATAAGCACTACTTTTTAGTCAACGATATACTAGAAAAGCTATGATATAATTTCATAGCTTTTTTTAATTAATAATTATTTAACCGAATCTGAATCAATCTTAACAAACCTCTAAGTCCGCATATGGCTGTCTAATTTTAGTTTTGCAATTTGAAACTAGGATAGATAGTAATGCTTACCATGCAAAAAGAAATAGAGAGTTACAATGTAGAAAAGATGCAGCTAGAGCGTTTAGAAAAACGCTACTGCTCCTTGATGAAACAATCTTTTGAAATAGCAATTAAGAATCGTGATCGTAGTGATATTCTCAGTAATAAAGCTTTAGAAATAAAAAAAGATATAGATCACCTTAGATTAAAAATATATTCAGACTAAATTATTATTTAATTACTAACGTTAGATTGTTGTAGCTTTATAAGATGCAACATTTTTTTTATGTCTTTATCTGAAAAATGATCTACTGGAAATTTATCTAAACGATTGATTCTTATTATGTGCAACTCATCGTCTTCTACGTAGAAATCAGATAAAAATGTAGCATCTACCTCTAATTTTTTACCTTTAATTTCAATTTTGAATTCGGTTTCTCTTACCCAAGTAAAGGCATTGTTTCTAGTGTTTTTAAATATAGAATAACCTATAATCACTAGATATATCGCAGCAACAAGATAAGCTGGCCATTTGTATACGGTAGTTTTAAAAACGACTTCAGCAAGAAGAACACCTAAACCTACACTTAAACTCGTCGATACCCATTTAGGTACATCCTTAAGTCTGTCATTGAAAAAGTATAGTTTCGATTGTTTCTCCATTATAAGAGTCCGCGAGCTTTGATTTCTAGGTATTTGTTGATGGTGTTAACCGTTAAGTTTTGAGGTTCTGTAAGAATGGTTTGAATACCATATTTGTTCAGTTCGTTCACGATCAATTTCTTTTCATAAACAAATTTCTCGGCAATGGTTTTTTGATAGATTTCTTGAGTAGAATTGGCAGGCGATTTGACCAGTTCCTTTAACTCTGTATTTTCAAAAAAGATCACTACTAGTAAATGACTCTTGGCAATGGCTTGCAGGTATGGTAACTGTCTGTGAAGCGCGTCCATGGTCTCAAAGTTAGTGTATAGTAATAGTAAACTACGCTGCGTTATCGTCCTTTTTATATCCACGTATAATCTGGCAAAATCACTTTCTTTAAAATCAGTATCTAGATTATAAAGCGTCTCTAGAATCAAGTTCATTTGAGAAGCTCTTTTTTGCGCCATCACTTGATTAGAAACCTTATTTGAAAAACTAAACATTCCTGCTTTATCACCTTTTTTTAATGCGATATTAGAAATTACCAATGTAGCATTGATAGCATAATCAACTAATTTCAATTCTTCAAAAGGCATTTTCATCACTCGGCCTTTATCGATGACAGAATAAACCGGCTGCGATTTTTCATCTTGAAATTGATTAATCATCAACTGGTTGCGTTTTGCACTGGCTTTCCAGTTGATTTTGCGCACATCATCTCCTTGAACGTAATCTTTTATCTGTTCAAATTCCATGGTATGCCCTATCCTTCTTATCTTTTTAAGTCCGTAATCTTTCAGTTTGTTTGTAAAAGCCATAAGCTCGTACTTGCGCATTTGCAAGAACGAAGGATAATTAGGCACTATAGCGGCCTGATCAAAAGAAAAGCGGCGTTGAGCAAGACCTAAAAAAGAACCCACAAAAACTTGTAATGCACCATAATGGTATTCTCCACGTTCTGTAGGTCTTATGGAATAGGAAAATGTTTTAGAGTCTTTTGCTTTAAGCTGGTATTTGATTTCAAAATTGCGTTCTTGAAACTGTGTAGGTAATTCATCAATTATTTTAACCTCTACAGTAGTATTGTACTGATTAGAGACTAGTAATTCAATAGGATTACTATCTCCATTAGATAATTTAGTAGGTAAATTACGACTTGCCTTAATCCCTTCTTTCATTCTATAAAGCAATAGAACGTCTATAAATAGCAAAGCCATGACAACGAAGAAACCTATTTTCATATAGTCTTCTAGTCGCTCAAAGAAGAACGCAAAAACAAATAACACCACTAGAATACCTAGTGTGATAAAAAATCGTTTTTGTAAATAAAGGCTTTTAAAAAATTTCTTCACTATCTAGGAATCTCTATGTTTTCTAAAATTTGAGCAACCGCACGATCTGCGGTTAGACCTTCCATTTCTCTTTCTGGTGTGAGAATAATTCTATGACGCATTACAGCCGTAGCAATGTATTTGATATCGTCTGGAGTAACAAAATCACGTCCCATAATCGCAGCGTAAGCCTTTGACCCATTCATTATTGCAATAGACGCACGTGGTGAAGCTCCTAAGTAAAGATTAGGGTTATTACGTGTGTCAAGAATGATCTTTGCAATGTATTTGATAAGATTGTCCTCAATAACAATCTCTTTAACTGTGCTTTGATATTTTTTAATCTCTTCGGCAGTCAGGACACCACTTACCATTGCCTCAGCATCTTTATTTTTACGAGCATGGTGATCGCTCAAAATCTGGATTTCTTCTTCTAGATTAGGGTAACCCACATTTATTTTAAAGAGAAAACGGTCCAGTTGCGCTTCAGGTAACCTGTAAGTTCCTTCTTGCTCTACAGGATTTTGCGTCGCAAAGACTAAAAATGGAGCATTTAAATCATATTCTTTACCGTCTATGGTTACTTGACGCTCTGCCATGGCTTCAAAAAGAGCCGCTTGTGTTTTTGCAGGTGCACGATTGATCTCATCAATCAAAATGATATTTGAAAAAATAGGTCCAGCCTTAAATTCAAACTCGTTATTTTTCATAGAGAATACCGAGGTTCCTAAAATATCAGATGGCATCAAATCTGGTGTAAACTGGATACGAGAGAAATCTACCTGCATGGTTTTGGCAAGTAATTTTGCCGTGACCGTTTTTGCAACTCCTGGAACACCTTCTATTAAAGAGTGCCCATTTGCTAGGATAGAAACGATTAATAAATCGATCATTTCCTCCTGCCCTACGATTACTTTGCGCAATTCGGTTTTAATTTTATAAACTGCCGCGCTCAGGTGATTTAAGTCCAGCCTGTTTTGAAATTGTAACGAGGCATCTCCTTCCTCCTTCTGTACTTGTTCTGATGGTTGTGGTTGTTCCGCTTTCGCGAAAGCGTTATCATTACCATTTTCTTCACTTTGATGAACATATTGCTCTTGTGCAGGCTCCTGTGGTGGCTGGCTAGATGAATGATCTTGCGAAGAGTCTAAGTTATTATTATGAGTCGTGTCTTCCATGTGCTAATCTTTAAAAAAGTCCTGTATCTTTTTATTGAGTTGTTTTAGTTCATAATCACTATGTACGGGCTTAGCTCGCAAGTGATTGATATAATCGATGATATCTTTAGTCTGTTTTTCTGAAACACCTGTTTTTACAGACAATCGCTTTATGAACACCTCGTCCATTTTTTCTGTATGGACAAAGTATTTAGATCTCAATTTTTCAAGGAAAAAATTTATTTTTTTGTTGATGATTCCAGTAACGTCACCACTTTGAAAATATAAATTACCTATGGTTTTAGTAAACTCTACAGTGCTATTTTCCAACGGTTTTATTACTGGAACAGCTCTTTGTTCTCTCTTGCTTTTAAATAGGAAATAAATAAACACTGTAAATAAGGTCAGGTACCATGCCCATTTTAATGCTGTATTTGATAAAATAAAACGAAGTGGTGAGGCTACTACTCGCCTACCGGATTTACCATAATCATCAAAATAGACTGGCCCATCGTTGAGATAAGAAAGCACCTCTGCGACGTATTGCTCTTTACCTTCTTCAAGCATGTAATAATTTGTAAATGCAATAGGATTTAAATGGTAGTAAATAGCTCCATCACCTACTTTTACTTCTACAAAATTTGCTTGTGGCACTTGTCTAGATTTTGACTTCTCAATGGCGCTTTCAATCAAAGAATTAGTAGAATCTTTCTTTTCACCAAGGAACTTTTTTAAATAACCTTTTACAGGTTCAAATGGTAATACTTCACCTAGTACGGTGGTTCTTGTAGTATCATAATTTACAAAATGACGGTAGGCGCTACCACGTTTATAAATATAACTGCGATTTTGAAACTGCGGATTATTCAAACGCACTCGTACCGTATCCTGCTCATAATACTGGTAAAATCGATTAGATTCTAATTTTAAAGAATCTCCTAGAGCACCAGTAATGCTTCTGGTAGAAACAAACACTTTATTACCTCGCTCTGCAAACTTCATGAGGTAATCTACTTCAGTTTGATCAAATCCTAGGTAGTTATTTATAAAAATATAGTTGGCATTTTCTTCCTCGTCTTTATTTTTAAGAAAGCTGACAGGATCCACCTTTACTGTAGAAACTTTATTATCCTCAAAGAGCTCATCTAGTTGATCATATAAAACGTAAGCACCAAAAGGAATCTTATCACCACTGGTGTAACTTTCTTCCCAGCTCAACGGTGGCGGCGTTAAAAGCTCTGCAATAAATAATAGCGCGACTAATCCGAAGAATATGTATAAGTATATTTTTGATTTCTTATCCATCAGGCAGCGCGATTTTTAAGAGTTTTAAACTCATTTACGGCTTCTTTGTAAGAGTTCTCGTCGATGGCAAACTCACCATACCAAACATGATCATACAAATAAGATAATTTTTTAAATTGTTCTTTATCTAGTAGGTTTTTGAGTTCTCGATAGTAATCCGTGTTGGTTTTTTGAAAATCCCAAGAGATCATTTGTTTTGCACTTAAGTTTTTCAACAATGATAAATACTGATAACGTATGGCATTTCTGTAATTACCTTCTCGCTCACTATCCTGTATCATTTGTGTGAAGTCTATTTCTTCAATGTGCGTATCTTCTATAGTAACTACAGTTCCTTTATCCTTAGATTTACCGAGTAATTTTGAAGCGCTTTCATTACTTACCAGTTTTACGATCATATAAATTACTAGCACACCTATAATAAAATAGAACAAGTATGTAAAGATTTTGACTGTTAATGGTGACAGTGTAAATCCAAATGTATCTTGTAATCCTTGAATCGCCCAGCTTATAAATCTTGCAAAGATGTTCTCGCTACTACCTTGAACTCGCTCATAATTATACTCACCACCAGAGTATTCTTCTCTCAAGTTTTTGTCAATTTTTCTAACGGTTAGTTGTCGTGTATCATAAGTACGATTTAAGGTATCTACTATCTCTACCGGTTGATCTTCAATATCTTTTATGAGGTTCTCAATTATTTGAGCGCTGGATAAGAAAGAGCTCAACCAAAAGATAATGAAGATAAAAATGCTAAGTTTATTCTTCATCTCTTGCCCCTAATTTTGCTATACGATTCTTAAGAAAGACGTTATACTTAGACTCATGTAAATTGAAATATAAGTAGCCTATCATAAACATAATTAAGAAGTAAACTAACATACCTGAAACACTATTGAGCGCATAGAATATAAACTTCACAATGCGTAATAAGACATTTTCTTCTAGCTCTACGTTATCGCCACTACTGTTGTAACTTATGAACCATATTAAACCAGTAGGCACTAATTGAAATAATGCCGACATGATATAAAGTAGGATACTTACAACAAATGATACGCCTATGGCTTTCCAAAATTTTGAAAAAAGAAGGTTCCATCCTACTCCTAAAGCGGCAACAGCATCTAGATTCTCATCATATGCATAAGAAAACATACTTAAACCTAACCAAGTGAAGTAAGCTAGAAATATTACAGGTAGGGCTATAATCCCAACAATTGTAATCGCACAAATAACCATAACTATCCACACAGGAATAAAGGCAATACCACCTATCAACACAATTAAAAACATTCCTGCTAACTTCTTTTTGGCGTAGTGAAATACTTCTTTTACATTAGGGTTAGTAGAACGATCTCTTTCATAAACTCTTAAATAGCTTCCTGCAAGGCACGCATTTACTAGTGTAACTAGTAAATTAATAACTAGCGCAATGGCACTTGCGGCAAAACTAGTTTCCAGAGAATTATCAAGTGCTTGATCCATGTAAGTGCCTGACGACAATGCGATTAATGTTGAAACTCCAGTATCAGCAATATAATTAGTAAGAAACAATAATAGTATGAACACAAAATTGTAAGTAATAAATACCTTAAAGAGATTCTTGTGATCACCTTTTAAAAAGTCTACATAGGCATTAATAACACCTCCAAAATCTCTACGCAGCCTGGGCTCTATATACTTGCTCATATTTATTTTTAACTATTCTAGGATAAATTCCATAATACCATATTATTAATGCAGCGCTTGCGATAACGATCAACCAATTCAAAATAGCAGGCATAAACGCATATCTGGTGATAAAACCTTCTATAAAACCTGCAATAATAAATAAAGGTATGGTACTCACCATTACTTTTAAACCTGCTTTAGCACTATTTATAAAAGAGTATTTACGCTCATAGGTTTCTGGAAATAAAATTCCATTTCCTAAAATAATGCCGGCTGCTCCACAAACAACTATAATAGAAAGCTCAATTGTACCATGTAACATGATCACACGCCATGCATCAAAGGTGACACCTTCATTGTAAAACATGGTAAAAAATGCACCTACCATAATACCGTTATTTAAAATGATGTAAAGAGAACCTAAAGACGTAAGGAGACCAAAAGCAAAACACAACATTCCTACTCGTATGTTGTTGATCGTGATGCCTAGAAACATTCCACCTTGACCAGCCTCTTGATAAATCGCAGTAGGATTTCCTTTTGCAATATTTTCTAGAGTCCTATTAACATAACCATCGCCTAAAATGAGTCTGACAAAACTGTCATCATAAATAGTACTAAGGCTTCCTATAAAAATGGCAACAAAAAACGCAATAATCGCGTAAACAAATTCTTTTTGATAATCCGAAAAAAATAAGGGGAAATCAGTCTTAAAGAAATCTACAATAGTATTTTTGCTTTCTTTCTTATTGATATAGATTTTTTGATGCGCCTGACTTGCTAACGAATTTAAATATTTTAATGTATTTGAATTCTGATAATAAGTCTGTGCAAAAGCAAGATCATTAGTAAGATGAATGTACAAGTCTGATAAATGATCAGGATTAATTTTTACATTAGCATCTAATGCTCTTTCAAAGGCGATCCATTTTTCTTTATTTTGCTTTACAAAAGCGGCTTCACGCATGAGCTTTTTTTTTAAAGATATAAACTTACAACTGTATGTCTAATACTGCAATTAACACGGCACAAAATGTAAACATTGAGTATGAATATTCTGGTATAGGAAAACGCATACTTGCATTATTACTAGATTTTGTTGTGTTTTTCATTTACATAATTGTTCTATCCTTCACAGTATATAGAGCCGTAGGTTTATTTGATTCTAACAATACCTTAGGAATTACCGAGCTTTCTTTAATTCCATTATTTTGCTATTCTCTATTAATGCACATTATATTTAATGGTCGTACTGTAGGTAAGTTTGTAATGGGAATAAAGGTGGTGAAAGAAGATGGATCACCAGCTCAATGGTCAGACTATCTAGTACGATGGATTTTTAGACTTGTAGATCTTTGGTTGTTTGGATTTATAGTAGGAACTGTAAGTATTTTATTCTCAGAGCGCAAACAACGGTTAGGTGATCTAGGTGCAAAAACAGTCGTTATCAACACTAATAAGAGTACTAAAATCTCTCATACAATATTAGAAGATCTGGATCCCAACTACCAGCCACAATTTCAAAACGCTTATATTCTTTCTGATAAGGATGTGAATGAAATTAAAGACATATACCGTCTCGCTGGAGAAAGCCGCGACTATATGACACTTAGAGCTTTACGCATTAAAGTAGAATCACTACTTAATACGCAGTCAGATTTGAGAGATGGCGTTTACATACGTACTGTGCTTAAGGATTACACCTACTTAACTCAAGGTCAATGAATTTTATCGAAATAATTGATCTATTAGGTACCATCGCCTTTGCTATATCTGGTGCTCTTGCAGCTTTTTCAAAAAAATTAGATCCTTTTGGAATTGTTATAATTGCTTTTGTAACTGCAGCTGGTGGAGGAACACTACGCGATATACTCATAGGTGTTGAGCCAGTCTCCTGGATGCGTAACATGAACCTAGTCTACACCATCCTCATTTGTGTCCTTATCACTTTTTTCTTCAGAAAACGATTGCTCAAACTGCGCAAGACTTTATTCCTTTTTGATGCGATAGGAATAGGTCTTTACACCGTGGTAGGTTTAGAAATGGGTCTCATTGCAGGTTTACATCCACTAATATGTGTTACATTAGGATGTATCACGGCCTGTTTTGGCGGTGTTTTGAGAGATATTTTAATAAATGAAATCCCTGTAATCTTTAGAAAGAACATATACGCAACAGCATGTATTCTAGGTGGTGGCGTTTATTTCATATTAGTAAAGCTTAAAGTACCTAGTGAGATTGTATTTCCAGTGGCTGCGATTACGGTAATAGCTACTCGTGTGTTGGCAGTAGTTTTTAAACTTAAACTGCCTTCGCCATATTCTAAAGAAGAACTCGAGAAAACTACTATAGAAAAGTAGGTTGAGGATCTCGCTTTCGCGAAAGCGGAACAATAATCATTAGTAGAACTAATAAATAAATTTGTAGTTTACTTATCGTTTCCAGCCTTAAAAAGATAATCTTTCTCAGCCTTAGACAGTGATTCATAACCACTAGAAGAAATCTTATCCAAAATCGCATCAATCTTTGCCTGATCTGTAGCGGCAACTTTTGATGCCTTTGATTGAGAAGTTTTTCCTTTATAAACCGTTTTCATTTTAGCTTTACGCTGTTTAGGTTTTTTAGGAGTAGACTTAAACAAATTCACGATATAATCTCCCATTTTAGAAAAGCCTTCTAGCACGTCTATCCCATTTCTCATACGAGTAGCCGCATAATAACCTACTGCAGCACCAGCAAGGTGAGCAAGACTACCGCCAGTATTAACCTGCAAGGCAACCATTACAATATTAGAAGCTAAAAAGAAGTACGCGATATATTTTAATTTAACGTTTACAAAAATCAAACGAATCTCGGATTCTGGAAAATAAGAACACGCAAAGAAAATCAATGCAAAAACACCTGCACTGGCACCTAATAATAGATTACCACTAAAAAAACCAGGAAACAATCCAGTGGCTACCACAAAAGACATAGCACCTGCTATAACTCCCAAAAAGAACAATGTTAAGAACTGCCTACCTTTAAAAAGATTTAAGATATATCGTCCTGCGATATGAATACCAAAAGCATTGCCTATAAAATGAAACAAACCGTCATGAAGAAAACCATAGCTTATCCAGCTCCATGGTTGTAGTAAAGCAGGTAAAAAACCATTAGGAAGAACCATTTGTAAATAAGCCGGAGCATAAGCATAACTTAATATCCAACCCAGCAGTGTGGTCGCAAATATTACAGTAATGAGTTTACCACTTGTATCAAAAGTGGCATACTTTGCTTTAAACTGATCCCAAACATTCATATTTAATTTATTCTATATCGGTCCATATCATTTCTTTTCCAGTACCAGATCATTATAAAACCAAACAAGGCACCACCTATATGAGCAAGGTGCGCGACATTTGCACTGCTTTCTATGATGTGAAAGGTAGCAAGTAATTCTTTGATCATATAAAACCCTATCAAATATTTAACTTTTATAGGAATAGGGATAGGGAACAATACCATGGTACGATTAGGGAACAAATACATGAACGCCGCCATAATTCCATAGATTGCTCCACTAGCACCTACAGAAGGTCTATAATAACCATCTTGCATGAATGCGGCAGTATCAAATAAGAAACTATAGTAATCTACAGCTGTAACTGTTAGAAAAGCTCCTATACCACACATTAAATAGAAAAACAGAAAACGCTGTGAACCCATCCACTGTTCAATTGCTGGAGCTAGAAAGACCAGAAATAGCATATTATACAGTATATGAGAAAAGTCAGATAAACTGTGCATAAACATATGCGTGAGTGGTTGCCACACCTGAAAGTTAGGGTTATCAATAAACCATAAGGCAAATGTTTCAAAGAAAAAAAGTTCTAGGTCTCGCGCTAGAAAAGCCATTCCTACATAAATAACTACATTAAGAATCAGTAGATTCTTAACCATAGGTGATAATTTTATATTGAACATTTAATTGAATTTTGAGTTAAGACTATCTCCCGATAGATTGATAAAAATCTTCTTGCCAGATGCAGTAACTTCTGGCTCTTTACATGCAAATAGCTCATCTACTAGATTTTCCATTGCTTCTTTAGTTAAGGTCTCGCCAGTTTTAATAGACATAGAAACTGCCATAGTTTGTGCAAGACCATCTGCCGGAGAATAGCTATGTTCTGGGATACCTTCCTGCTCTTTTGCAATGACAGCTTCAAGTACAGAAGGAACGTCTTTTTCTTTCAACTCCAGTGGCAATCCTTCAACCTCAACTACATTATCACGTAAGCTTTTAAATAAAAAGCCGGTATGTTCCAGCTCATCTTGAAGCTGCAGCAGTATAGATACTTCCTCTGCAGGTAAGTTTAATTTGATAGGAAATAATAATTGCTGGCTCACCCCATTTTGAACGGTAAGTTGTCGCAACAATTTTTCATATAGAACACGTTCATGAGCGCGCTGCTGGTTTACTACTAAAAGTCCACTGCTCAAAGTGCTTATAACAAATTTGCGTTGCAACTGAAAAATATTGCGCTGCTCTACCTCATGGTTTTCAAACATAGAAGAAGTCACTTGATCCTTACTCGATTCGTCTATGAGCTTAGAATCTTCTTCTAATCCAGCATACAAGGATTCCCAAGGCGCAGCAGTAGGTTTCTGGAACGTTTGCTGGTTTGTAGAACTCGAAGGGCTTCTTTCCTGTTGGAAAGGATTAAAATCTGGATTAACTTCTATCCTAGGAGAGCTAGAACTTTTATTTTTTGCAACTTCGTAAGGAACTTCATATTGCTTTTCCTGATGAAAGTCTATGGAATTAATAGTAAATTGACCTAAGGCATGTTTTACACTTGCTCTTAAAATAGCATATAGGCTATGTTCATCATCAAATTTAACTTCCGTTTTTGTAGGATGAATATTGATATCTACACTATCGCGAGGAACAGTCAAATACAGAAAATAAGCTGGATTTGCTTTTTCTTTTAATAAGCCATCAAATGCACTTAGAACTGCGTGATTTAAAAAGTTATGTTTTATAAATCTTCCATTCACAAAGAAGTACTGCAATCCTCTAGTCTTTCTTGCAAATTCAGGTTTACCTATATAACCTTTGATAGACATTAACTCTGTTTCTTCTTCTACTGGAACGAGTTTTTCATTAGTCTTGCCACCCATTATGCCTACTATACGCTGCCGATGTGTGCTTTTAACTAAGTTAAATAAAGAGTTGTCATTATGTGTAAAACTCATCGCCACTTCTGGATGCACCATAGCTACTCTATGAAATTCATCAGTAATATTGCGCAGCTCTACTTGGTCTGATTTTAAAAATTTTCTCCTCGCGGGAACATTGTAAAATAAATTACGTACGCTTATCATGGTTCCTTGTGAAGTAACAACAGGCTCTTGCTTTGTAACTTTACTACCTTCTATTTCTAGGAGTGTGCCGAGATCGTCTTCTTCACGTTTAGACTTCACAGAAACTTGAGAAACTGCTGCAACAGATGCCAATGCTTCACCTCTAAAACCTTTTGTATGTAGATTAAAAAGATCATCTGCATTTGAAATTTTTGAAGTGGCATGTCGTTCAAAAGCCATGCGAGCATCTGTCATGCTCATTCCTTTACCGTTGTCTATGACTTGAACCAGTGTTTTACCAGCATTCTTTACGATAAGCTGCACATTTGTTGCTCCAGCATCAATGGCATTTTCTAGCAATTCTTTTACTACGCTCGCAGGTCGTTGAACCACCTCACCAGCGGCAATTTGATTTGCAACGTGATCTGGTAATAATTTTATAATATCTGACATGAAGTCAATTAGAATCTAAAAATGGATAAATCAAAATCAATAATCCAGAGAAAAATGAGTACAAGAATAGAAATGATAATGAGCAACCTTCTTTTTACAACAGCATCTGCACCAAGCTTTAAATCTTGCATGGCATTTCCAAATTTACCTTTTAAACCCACGTTTTGAACAGTAGTACGCTGGTCATCAAATTTATGTTTGATTTCAAAAGGTTTACTACCAGTAGTATTCTTGTAATATCGTGGCTCGTAATCGTATTTCTTATTTTTTCTGCGACCTATTATTCCCATAATCTCTGGTGTTTTACAAATTTAATCATTCCTTTCATGATTAAAGCAAAGACTGTTCCTAATATATAGTGAAAATAAAATAGCTGCTAGTAGCTTTATTAACCTAGCAAACATTTCCTCAATTGTATTTTCCAGCAGACTTTTCAGAAAAAGATAAAATGGATCGAGAAATTCAAGAATTTTCAATAGCGCAGCACGCAAAGTATCCTGCCTGCTGCGACTGAAAACTTAAACGGTAAACTAGACCGTATACATTTTATTCCTGAGCTCTCTTACAGTTTTATCGTCCATGTACTCTTCAAACGTGGTATAACGATCTATAGCACCATTAGGAGTAAGTTCTATAACTCTATTACCTACAGATTGAGCAAATTCATGATCATGTGTGGTTAATAAAACTGTTCCTTTAAAGTTCTTCAAACTGTTATTAAATGCTTGAATAGATTCTAGATCTAAGTGGTTTGTAGGCTCATCTACCATCAATACATTAGCTCTTTTCATCATCATACGAGAAAGCATACAACGCACTTTTTCTCCTCCAGATAGTACTCTTGCACTTTTTAAAGCCTCTTCACCAGAAAATATCATTTTTCCTAAAAAACCTCTCAAGAAAACTTCTTCTCTTTCTTCCTCAGTTTGTGCGTACTGGCGCAACCAGTCTACCAGGTTCATATCTACATCAAAGAACTCTGAATTATCTACCGGCAAGTAGCTTTGAGTTGTAGTAACACCCCAACTAAATTTACCAGAATCTGCTGTGGCGCGATCATTTAAAATATCATAAAACAAAGAGGTAGCACGACTATCCCTCGAGAATAAGATGACTTTATCACCTTTTGCAAGATTAATATCTATATCTTTAAAAAGCACTTCACCATCTATGGAGCCAGTAAGTTTCTCCACATTTAAAATCTGGTCACCTGCTTCTCTATCGCGATCAAATATGATGGCTGGATAACGTCTAGAAGAAGGCTTGATCTCAGAAATATCGAGCTTATCAATCATTTTCTTACGAGAAGTAGCTTGTTTAGACTTTGCCACGTTTGCACTAAATCTGGCAATAAATTCTTGCAGCTCTTTCTTCTTTTCTTCAGCCTTTTTGTTGGCTTGCTGGCGCTGTCTTGCAGCCAGTTGAGAAGATTCATACCAGAAGGTATAATTACCAGAATATTGATTGATCTTACCGAAATCTATATCGGCGATATGAGTACATACTGCATCTAGAAAGTGCCTATCGTGAGAAACTACAATAACCGTATTTTCATAATTAGCAAGGAAATTTTCTAACCAGGTGATCGTTTCATAATCCAGATCGTTAGTAGGTTCATCCATTACTAGAACATCAGGATTACCAAAAAGTGCCTGCGCTAGAAGCACACGTACTTTTAATTTATTATCCATATCACCCATGAGCGTGTAATGGTACTCTTCTCCTATCCCAAGGTTTGAAAGTAATGATGCTGCGCTACTGTCTGCATTCCAGCCGTCCATTTCTTCAAACTTTACTTGAAGCTCTCCTATTTTTTCGGCGTTCTCATCAGTATAATCTGCGTACAGAGCGTCTATATCTGTCTTTAGTTTATGTAAGGGCTTATTACCTTTGAGTACCGTTTCAAGCACTGTATCTTCATCATGCGCATTGTGATCCTGCTCTAGTACAGACAGCCTTTTCCCTGCTTCAAGATGCACGTGACCACTAGTAGGATCCATTTTCCCAGTGAGCATCTTTAAAAATGTAGATTTTCCTGCACCGTTAGCACCTATGATACCATAGCAATTGCTACCACCAAATTTTGCATTTACCTCGTCAAATAATACTCGCTTACCGAATTGTACCGATAAATTAGAAACCGTTAACATAAATTCATTTTTGAATTTGCAAAAATACTGATTCTTTATAGTTTTAAAAGAACACTTTGCTATCAATTTAACAATGCCTTAACTTGCCAATTAAAGCATTAAGCCTTTTTTTGTTAGAATCTGAAATTTGTATCGTTTTTTATGTTTGATATTATATCGCTTTCGCGAAAGCGTAACCAGTACATTCTCCATGCTACTTTACTTATAGGTTGTTTATTATTTCTCACCAGTTGTGAAAAAAAAGTGACAGATAACACCGCTACTATCACCATCACAGGAAAAATAATTAATCCTATTAATGATTATGTGGTGATAAGAAATTACATGGATGTTCTAGATACATTAGAACTAAATAAAAAAGGTGTTTTTGAGAAGAAGTATGAAAATATCGCTACTGGATTTTACACCTTTGTGCATGGCAATGAATATCAATCCTTTTATGTTGCTCCAGGAAAATCCATACGCTGGAGATTAAATACTAAAGCCTTTGATGAGTCTCTTGCCTTTACCGGTGCAGCGGCTAAGGAAAATAATTATCTTATTAAATTATTTTTAGAAACTGAAGTCAACAATAGAAAGATATTAAGTGAATACCAGCGTGAGCCTATAGATTTTAAAAAAATGATCGATAGTCTTACAAAACGCAGAATTAAAGATCTTGATAATCAAGGGAGAAATGATGATTTCTCAGCAGAGTTTATGGAAGGTGCTGCAAGAATTATCGAGTTCAATTCATGGACTAGATTAGAACGATATGCTTATACTCATTTTGGTAAAAATGAAATCTTAAAAAGCGATTTTTTACCTTCAAACTTTTATGCTCACCGCCATAAATTAAAAATAAACAATACAAAATTGCTTAACAAGTATACCTTTAGGCCTTATGTAAGCTCTTTAGTTTCTAATATTGCGCTCTACAATTGCGCGCTTAAACATGGTAGTGGTAAGCAAGTTGATCGCAATGGTTATGAGTACAAAAGTGAAAAACTTAGGGTGATAGACAGTCTATTTGATAATGAAACACTTAAAAGTTTGTTTGCTGCTACGGAAACAAAAAACTTTATAAGAAGTAGTAAAAAGATAGCTGAGATAAATAAAATCGTAGATCAATTTGTAGATCTTTCTCAAGACGAGAAGTTGAAAAATGAAATTACAAAAATGGCTGCTACCTATATCAGTCTAGATCCAGGAAACAAACTGCCAGATTTTGAATTGTATCAATACGACCAGAGCACGACTAAATTATCTGACCAGGTAAAAGGTATGAGCGTTTTATTTTACTGGTCTAACAAGAATGAGGCCTATGCGCTACGCATTCATAAAACGGTTAATGAATTAAGAGCTAAGTATCCAGAAATTAATTTTATAGGCATTAATTTAGATGATCCAGAAAGCAAAACATGGCGGGAGACCAGTTCTAAATTTGGTTTCAATAAAGCTTCAGAATTCCAGCTAGTTGATAAACAATCTATAAGCAAGCAACTGGCTTTAAAAAATGAAAATAGAAGTATGCTTATAGGATCTAAATTGATTATTCTAGATCCCAATATTAACTTATTTCATTATAAAATAGAGACTACACTGCTGGGTTATTTGAGCAGGTAATCATTTAGTAAAATTAAAATGTAAAAAAGAGCTTTTTCAGATTGAAAAAGCTCTTTTTTTAAGTAATGTTTTTATACTATTTGTTATGAGTTTCCTTTCTCATAATCTGCTAGGAATTTTGCAAGCCCTATGTCGGTAAGAGGATGTTTTAATAACCCTTCAATAGAAGAAAGTGGACCTGTCATCACATCTGCTCCTAATTTTGCACAGTCTATAACATGCATGGTATGTCTTACAGATGCTGCTAGAATTTCAGTTTCAAAACCATAATTATCGTAAATCATTCTAATTTCTGCAATGAGATTAAGTCCATCAGTACTGATGTCATCAAGTCTACCTATAAAAGGAGAAACGTAAGTCGCACCTGCTTTTGCAGCTAGTAAAGCCTGTCCAGGACTAAAAACTAGAGTTACGTTAGTTTTAATTCCTTTATCTGTAAAGTATTTACAAGCCTTTACACCATCTTTAATCATCGGTAATTTCACGACGATTTGATCATTAAGAGCTGCTAGCGCCTCTCCTTCTTTAACCATACCTTCAAAGTCGGTAGAAATAACTTCGGCACTTACATCACCATCTACCAGGTCACATATCTTTTTGTAGTGGTTGATAATATTTTCTTGACCAGTAATTCCTTCTTTAGCCATCAATGATGGATTAGTAGTAACTCCATCAAGGATTCCCATGTCTTGAGCATCGGCAATTTGATCTAAATTTGCGGTATCTATAAAAAACTTCATCGGTATATATTTACTGTTCAACTATTTTGTACAAAAATGAAGATTACAATTGTTAATTATTTACTTTTGATTGTTTTTTTTGCCTTTAGTTTTTAACATACTAACATCATGATCAAAATTACAAAGTACTCAGTTGTAATCATCTTGCTTTTTTTACTTACTACAAGTTGTGGATTATTTAGATCTATAGATTCTAACGATCCGTATCAAATAGACCCTACAACTCCACCGGGAACTATAAAACTTACCGAAAACCTATACATAGATCGCGTACCAGTTACTAATCTTATGTATAAAGAGTTCTTGAGTAATGTAGAAAATTACTGGTCACTGGAGAAACATGAAAAACTAAAGTCTTTTCCTAGATACGACCTTGATAAGGATAGCGTGTTCATTCCTTGGACAGGAAATACTAGATTGTTAATGGAAGTTACACATCAAGATCCACGTAAGATGCTAACGACTAAGTTGAGTATGGGTAATTACAGCAGCAGCCCATTTTTTCAATGGCATCCCGTGGTTGATATTTCAAAAAAACAAGCAGAACTCTACTGCTTATGGAGAACTGATCTAGCTAACTCTGTTTATGCAATAAAAAGTAAAAATAAATCTCAACGCGCTCGATTCCCATATAAAGTAAAGTACAGGCTACCTACACAAAAAGAAGTTGTAGCGGCACAAAACAAACTAGAAAGAGAATTTAAATTAACAAAGTACCAAGATCAAATTTATGCCTATACGGGCGATTTCAGCTTATTCAGAAGGATGCAAGATGATAAAAGTCAAATGACTATTATGGAAATAAAAGAGATAGCAAAAGATGGCATATATAATTCACTATTAGATCGCAGGTTAGAATATTATGATCAGGAAGAGTTAAAAACTGGTTTTAGATGTATTTGTGAAATTCTAGATGAAGATGATGACGTCGTACTTGATGATTAGCCAGTTTTCTTCTAACAACATAAACTGATCAATTTATATACTTTTCCATTGGCGTTTCAAAAGCTCAACACTTATATGGTTGTGTCTTCAATAGAAGTCACATGAAGTGAATAACACCTAATCATTTAACTGTTTTACCTGCTTTGCTTGATTAGCCTATATAATCATACTTTAGTTTAAAAAAGTCTTTTGCGTCATTATTTATTACAAGCAATTCCTTTTATAACATGTTCGCTTTTGCAAAGTATTCAATGACATCCCATTTCAATTTGTTACTCCATAAAGTTGGTTTTTGATCTCACTTTCGCGAAAGCGAGAACCTAAATTCTTTTCCTTCACAAGAAAAACCTGGAATACATATCAAGATATAGAATATAAAAAAACGGTTCACTAAACTGTTTATTATCCGTTTGAATATTCTGTACGAGCTATTTAAAATTATAACAATTATTTATGATAGTAATACTATTATAAAAGTGAGTATTACTTTAAATTTGCGCTATCGAATTTTAAAAAACATCAAATTGAAAAAACTAATTCTTATTATAATTATTTTTTCCAGTAGCATCAGTATTGCGCAAGTTGAAAGTTCTCAAACGGGCGCTTGGTATATGTATTTTTACAATACTAAGTTTAATAATTCGAATTGGGGAATTCAAGGAGATTTTCAATACCGAGACTGGCAAGGTCTAGGAGATATGGAGCAACTACTTTTGAGATCAGGTATTACTTACAGTCCTGATAATTCAAATATTACATTCACAGCAGGATATGCTAATATTACCACAGGGGAATTTGGCGAGTCAGACAATACAAGTAGTGAAAACAGAATCTATCAAGAAGCCTTATTACCTCAAAAATTAGGAGAACGTTTTTACATCACACACCGATTCAGGTACGAGCAGCGTTTTGTAGAAGACCAAGATTTTAGAACGAGATATCGTTATAATCTATTTTTCAACATTCCTATAAATCAAAAAGATTTATCTAAAAATGCCATCTATATCGCGTTATACAATGAGATTTTTATAAATGGTCAAACTGAAATAGGTGAAGGCAGAGAAGTAGAACTATTTGATAGAAATCGTACTTATTTAGGTGCAGGTTATGCGCTCACTAACAAATTGAGATTACAATTGGGCTGGATGAATCAAAAAACAGTAAACTGGGGCAAAGGCCAGCTGCAGTTCAGTTTACATCATACATTTTAACAACTAACTTTAAATTAAAAAAATGAAGAAAACGTTTCAATTATTTGTAACTGCATTAATCATGACTGGATTAGTCGCTTGTAATAAAAACACGGAAAAAGAAGTAACAACAGAAGAGATTCCTACTGTTGCTGTTCAAGAATTAGAAAAACCTGTTAAAAGCATTTTAACAGCCGAGGATCAAGCTGACATGTCTCCAGCAGAAATAATTGGCAGATTGAAAAAAGGAAATGAAAACTTTGTAAATAATAATCTAACCAGAAGAGATCATTCTGCGCAACGTGTAGAAGCGATGTTAGGACAGTACCCTAAAGCCATAGTTTTATCATGTGTAGATAGCCGCGTACCAGTTGAGGATGTTTTTGATTTAGGTATAGGTGATATATTTGTAGCGCGTGTTGCAGGAAATATTGAGAATGAAGATATGGTAGGATCGATGGAATTTGCAACGGCTGTTGCTGGTTCTAAGGTTGTGATAGTTATGGGGCATACCTCTTGTGGCGCCGTTAAATCTACTATTGACAAAGTGGATGCAACATCTCTTAATATGAATTCTTTAGCCGCACTACTTGAAAAGATTGAGCCTTCAATACAAGGTGTTGAAACTGATGGAGAGCGTAAATCATCTAACGTTAAATTTACAAACGATGTTATTGAAAAGAATGCCATACGAACTGTACAAGATATAAGAGACACGTCTCCAGTCATGGCACAAATGGAAGATAAAGGTGAAATAATCATAGTTTCAGCAGTTTATGACATGGAAACTGGAAAAGTTACATTTCATGATCATCACGATCATAATGGTAATCACTCTCATTAAAATTTTCACTTTATAAAATTTAAAACGCCCAAATTTGGGGTTTTTTCTTTGACTCTAAGTGGTAAAATAGTTTAGAAAGAATTAATATTATCCAGAATGCAGAATATTTATTATTGATACTTTTACAATCTTAAAACAGTCGAGATTCATGAGTCTTTTTTATCTAATTATAGGATTAGTGCTTTTAGTTATAGGCGGAGAGTTTTTAGTACGATCTTCAGTAGGATTATCATTGAAACTAAACTTATCTAAAATGATCATCGGTCTTACTGTAGTATCATTTGCAACCAGTGCACCAGAACTTATAGTAAGCATACAGTCTGCTTTAGATGGCTTATCAGGCCTTGCTTTAGGAAATGTTATAGGTTCAAACATCGCAAACATAGCTTTAGTATTAGGAGCTACGGCACTTATTGCACCACTCGCTATTGATAAAGATTTCTTCAAATTTAATTGGCCATGGATGATGGCTTTCAGTGTTTTATTATATGTTTTATTAATTTCAGGAAACAACTTAGTACGCTGGGAAGGAGCGGTTTTACTAGGTTTTTTAATACTGTTTATCATTCTATTATTGAGAAGAGCTCGTAAGAAACCAGAAGCTATAAATATAGAAGAAGAACTACAAGAAGCCGTATGGTGGAAAATTATTGTTTTTCTAATTCTAGGTGGTCTTGCGCTATGGCAAGGTAGTGAGTTACTGGTAAAAGGAGCTGTAGATATTGCAGCAAGTTTAGGCATTCCAGAAAGCATTATCGCCGTTTCTATGGTAGCCGTAGGAACCTCTGTTCCTGAACTTGCAGCATCGATCATAGCAGCTTTAAAAAAAGAGAAAGCTATTTCACTAGGTAATTTAATAGGTTCTAACATCTTTAATATAGGTTCTGTATTAGGTATCACAGCGATCATTCAACCTATTCAAATTGAAGAAAAAGGAATGGGCCTGCTTAACAATGATATATTCTGGATGCTAGGTATCGCTTTTCTATTGCTTCCTATGGCATTTTTACCTAAGTCCTATAAAATATCTAGGTACAAGGGCATCATTTTTTTAGGCGCATACCTTCTATTTATTTATTTAGCATTTTCCACCCTGTAAAAAACAGGGTTTGTTCATTAAATTATTATTAATTATTCATTACAACCTATATTTTTTTAGGGTACTAATAAATTAATACATTACTTTTGCAGCATCTTATAATAATAAACCATAATAAAGATGTCTACATTACGATTTCAAGCCTTAAAAGAAACCTTAGACCGCAAAGAAATAGCGGTAAATGAACCTGCTAGAAGAAGTGATATTTTCGGTAAGCACGTTTTTGATAAGGATTCCATGCGTCAGCACCTTAACAAAGAAGCTTATAAAAGTGTTCAAGATGCTATCGTAAACGGTAGTAAAATTGATCGCAGTGTAGCAGATCATGTTTCTACAGGAATGAAGGAATGGGCTATTCAAAATGGCGCTACACACTACACACACTGGTTCCAGCCGTTAACAGGTGCCACTGCCGAAAAGCATGATGCATTCTTTGAACTTGAAATGGATGGTACTGTACTAGAAAAATTTGGTGGTGGACAACTAGTTCAACAAGAACCAGATGCCTCTTCATTTCCTAATGGCGGAATAAGAAACACTTTTGAAGCTCGTGGATACACTGCTTGGGATCCTACATCTCCTGCATTTATTATGGGAACAACACTTTGTATTCCTACAGTATTTGTAGCCTATACTGGTGAAGCACTTGATTATAAAACACCGCTTTTGAGATCTTTGCAAGCTATCGATAGTGCTGCAACAGATGTATGTAAATATTTTGACAAAAACGTTACTAAGACTGTAGCTACTTTAGGTTGGGAACAAGAATACTTCCTTATCGATAGCGCGCTGGCAGACTCTCGTCCAGATTTACAACTGGCTGGTCGTACATTATTAGGCCACTCTTCTGCAAAAGGACAGCAACTTGACGATCATTATTTTGGTGCTATCCCTACTCGTGTATTAAATTTTATGCGCGATATGGAGACAGAATGTATGCTTTTAGGTATACCTGTTAAAACACGTCATAATGAAGTAGCTCCTAATCAGTTTGAGCTAGCTCCTATCTTTGAAGAAGCAAACCTTGCAGTAGATCACAACTCCTTATTAATGGATGTGATGAGAAAAGTTGCGTCAAGACATTTCTTTAAAGTATTGTTCCATGAAAAGCCATTTGCTGGTGTAAATGGTTCTGGAAAACACAACAACTGGTCACTAGCGACAAATACAGGTGTGAACTTACTTTCTCCAGGAAGTACACCTATGAAAAATTTACAGTTCTTAACCTTCTTTGTGAACACTATAAAAGCAGTTCACGATAATGAAGAACTGATAAGAGCTACCATTGCTAGTGCATCAAACGATCACAGACTAGGAGCAAATGAAGCGCCACCTGCAATTATATCTGTTTTCATCGGTTCTCAACTGACTAACGTATTAGACGAGCTAGAAAAAGTAACTGATGGTAAACTTTCTCCAGAAGAAAAAACAGATCTTAAATTAAATGTAGTAGGTAAAATTCCAGAAGTAATTCTAGATAATACAGACCGTAACCGTACATCACCATTTGCCTTTACAGGTAATAAATTTGAATTACGTGCCGTAGGTTCTACTGCAAACTGTGCTAATCCAATGACCGTACTTAATGCCATTGTTGCACAACAATTAATTGAGTTTAAGGCAGAAGTTGATGCACTTATTAAAGACAAAAAGCTTAAGAAAGACGAGGCGATTTTCAACGTATTACGTGAATACATCAAGCAGTCTAAGAAAATCCGTTTTGAAGGAGATGGATATGGAGAAGCTTGGGAAAAGGAAGCTAAAAAACGTGGCTTAAGCAATAATAAAACTACTCCTGACGCTCTTAAAGCTAAGGTTTCTAAAAAGTCGATTAAGCTTTTTGAAGACCTAAACATTATGAGCAAGATCGAGTCTGAGGCTCGTTATGAAATTGAGGTAGAAGAATATGCAATGCGCATACAGATCGAGGGACGTATCTTAGGAGACGTTGCACGCAATCATGTAATTCCTACCGCTGTTAAATACCAAAATAGATTAATTGAGAACGTAGTAGGCTTAAAAGAAATCTATGGTAAAGATTTCAAGAAAATGGCCAAAGAGCAAATGATTCTTATTGAAGAAATCTCTGAACACATCGAGAAAATCAACAAAGGAATTACTGAAATGACTGATGCTCGTAAGAAAGCAAACAATGCAAAAGATGCCGAAGAAACAGCAGCGCTTTATTGTGATGAAGTAAAGCCATTCTTTGACGAGATCCGTTACCACTGCGATAAGTTAGAATTATTAGTAGACGACGAAATGTGGCCACTAACTAAATATCGTGAGTTACTTTTCACTAGATAATTCACTTTTATTTTATAAATTACAAAGCCTTAGAAAATTAATTTCTAGGGCTTTTTTAATAATTCCGCTTTCGCGAAAGCGGAATAAAAAACTTACTATGCTATACAAACTGCTAGTGACTGTTTCTATCTTTTTGATTGCTATTACATCCTCAGCTCAAGAAACTGATAACGTAGAAACAACCTATTATTTTGACACTTTGTTAGAATATGATGAATATCACAAAAAGAATAAAAAACACTATAAACGATTTATTCTTTTAAACTCTAAAGATACTATTAGAGAAAGGAGTGTTGTTGTTTATGATCAGAAAGGTGTTTACAATCTAGAGTTTAATAATTATGGATTTATGATGAAAACCATAGTTACAGAAGGATTTATAGCAAAAAAAGATTCACTAGTAATTAAAAAGGAAACAAATACTGCTTTCGCTGATTCTGTAATCAGAACCAAAAACAAACCTCTTTTATCTACTGAAATCAAATCACGCTATAATATAAAAAAGAAAATTAGTAAAGTAAAAGCAAGTACAAATCTCACTCATAAAGAAAAAGATTTTACTATAAATAAAACACGACTTGTTTTTGATCATAACTATGAAATGTTTTCAACCGCATCATTCACTAATTATTACAAAGAAATTATTGAACAAAATAACAATTTAACGAACGGTATTCTAATCGAAAAAGAATACTTCGACTATTATGTTCAATCAAAAGTAAAATTGAAATTCATTTCATTGCAATCTGTCGATATTAAAATCACATTAAAAGAGAATTCAAAAAGGTTATTACAGTCAATACCTTTTAATGAATTGAAGGTTCAATAATGATATCTAACTGCTTTCTATTTTTGAAATTTTATCTCTTAACAACCTCTTCATACTTTTTCCTAAATTATAACTACGATATACTAACTACTACCTACTAACTCAGTAAATTTGCAACATGAGCCAAGACATTTCTAAAAGATATGCACAGCGTGGTGTGAGCGCTGGCAAAGAAGACGTACATAATGCGATTAAGAACGTAGATAAAGGATTATTTCCACAAGCCTTTTGTAAAATCGTTCCAGATTCTCTTACAGGATCAGAAGATCATTGTTTAATCATGCATGCAGATGGTGCTGGGACTAAATCCAGTCTCGCTTATATGTACTGGAAAGAAACTGGCGATATCTCTGTCTGGAAAGGCATTGCTCAAGATGCGTTAATCATGAATGTGGACGATTTACTTTGTGTAGGTGCGACAGATAACATTCTTCTTTCTAGCACCATAGGAAGAAACAAAAATTTGATTCCTGGCGAAGTAATTTCAGCCATCATCAATGGTACCGAAGAACTTATAGCAGATCTTAAATCTCACGGCGTAGAAATCATTTCCACCGGTGGAGAAACGGCAGATGTTGGTGATCTTGTGAGAACTATCATCGTAGATTCTACCGTAACCGCTCGTATGAAACGCAGTGATGTGGTAGATAATGCAAATATAAAAGCTGGCGATGTGATTGTTGGGCTTTCGAGCTCAGGACAAGCCACTTACGAAACTGAATACAATGGCGGAATGGGTTCCAACGGGCTTACCAGCGCTAGACACGACGTATTCAATAAAAGTTTAAAAGAAAAGTATCCAGCGAGTTATGACGCAGCCGTTCCAGAAGATTTGGTATATTCTGGTTCAAAAAACTTGACTGATGCCGTAGAAGGAAGCGTTCTCGATGCTGGTAAATTAGTCCTGTCTCCTACTCGTACTTACGCACCTATCATCAAGAAAATATTGAGCGATGTGAACCGTGAAGATTTGCACGGTATGGTACATTGTTCTGGTGGCGCTCAAACTAAAATTCTACATTTCGTAAAAGACTTGCATATTATAAAAGATAATATGTTTGAATTGCCACCGCTATTTAAAATGATTCAGGAAGAATCTGGTACCGACTGGAAAGAAATGTACCAGGTATTTAATATGGGACATCGCATGGAACTCTATGTGAATGAATCTATTGCTCAAGAAATCATTGATATTTCCCACTCATTTAACGTAGATGCAAAAATCATAGGCCACGTTGAAGCTGCAGATTCTAAAAAGCTTACTATCGATAGTGAATTTGGGGTTTTTGAATATTAGAAATTAAAATGTTTATCACGCTGAGCTTGTGAAAGTGCTTTCTAGATAAGCTACTCATCTGTGACAAACTAAGTAGGGCTAATCGTTTTTAAGTATTTCTTTGACCTTTTTCAATTTTGGCTCAATATAACGTGTACAAAACGGAGCCTCAGGTCTCGTTTTGTAATAGTTCTGTATAGATGCTCTAGAAGGCTTGAAGGCGTGAAAAGGTAATATTTGAGTAATGAAATTTTTATTTCGCTTTCGCGAAAGCGAGATCATAACAGCCTCTACGCTACTTTTCATCTCTGGATCAAAATAGTAAATCGCGCTGCGGTAATCCTTTCTACGACTATGTTGTTGAGTGGACGCATGCGTTTGTAAATGAATGTCAATTAAGTTTTCCAGATCAACATCATTAGAAAAATGCACAAGGACAGCTTCACTCATAGTATTATATGGCGCCTGGCTAGAAATATAGCCTTGCTCTACAAGGCTTACACCGGTGACAGCCTGAAAAACAGCCTCAGTACACCAGTGACAGCCACCACCTAATCCTATCTTATACCTGTTTTTCATTAAATGTATTATAGTACAAAATTACGAGCAAATTCCGTATTTTCGCAGCACTTGAAATAGACCATGATAGATAAATTAAATATTGTAAAAAATCGTTTTGACGAGGTAAATGACTTGATCATACAACCTGATATAATTGCAGATCAAAAACGATACGTACAACTTACTAAAGAATATAAAGATCTTAAAAACCTAATGGATAAGCGTGAAGAGTACATAACTCTTACTGCAAATCTAGAAGAAGCACAAGAAATTATTGCAGACGGTAGCGATGCCGATATGGTAGAAATGGCTCAAATGCAATATGATGAGGCTAAAGAAGCTATTCCTGCACTGGAAGAAGAAATAAGAATGATGCTTGTCCCTAAAGATCCAGAAGATGCAAAAAATGCCGTTATGGAAATACGTGCTGGTGCTGGTGGAGATGAGGCAAGTATTTTTGCTGGTGATCTTTTTAGAATGTATGAAAAGTATTGTTCTTCAAAAGGATGGTCTACTAGTATCGTAGACACAAGTCATGGAACTAGTGGCGGTTACAAAGAAATCATCATGGAAGTAAACGGTGAGGACGTTTATGGAACCTTAAAGTTTGAAGCTGGAGTACACCGTGTACAACGTGTTCCTCAAACCGAAACTCAAGGTCGTGTGCATACAAGTGCAGCAACAGTAATGGTACTTCCAGAGGCTGAAGAATTTGACGTAGAACTGGACATGACAGAAGTCCGCATCGAGCGCACCACTTCTACCGGACCTGGTGGACAGTCTGTAAATACAACCTACTCTGCGATTAAATTACACCACGAGCCTACAGGAATGATCGTAAGCTGTCAAGACCAGAAATCTTCTCACAAGAACTTAGAGAAAGCTTTAAAGGTATTACGTTCTCGTTTATATGAAATGGAGCTTGCAAAAAAGATGGAAGCCGACTCAGAGAAACGTAAAAATATGGTGAGCTCTGGTGACCGAAGTGCCAAAATTAGAACCTACAACTATCCACAGGGACGTGTTACAGACCATAGAATCAACCTGACATTATACGATCTTGATAACATTATCAACGGTGATATTCAAAAAATCATTGACGAGCTACAACTGGTCGATAATACTGAAAAATTAAAAATGAGTGAGGAAGGACTGTAACCTTACAAAAAGCTAATCACTTTATAAGCAACTAAAATATATCAATTGGTCAATTGTCAAACTGAGCTTGTCGAGGTTGGCTTTGCAACTCAATAACCAAACAACCTAATGACCTTATCTAACCTCACCACCCAAATCAAAAATAAAAATTCCTTCCTATGCGTAGGACTAGACGTTGATCTTGATAAAATACCTGCTCATTTATTAAAAGAGGAAGATCCTATTTTCGCTTTCGCGAAAGCAATAATAGACGCCACTCATGATCTTTGTGTTGCTTATAAACCTAATACGGCTTTCTTTGAAGCTTACGGTGTTAAAGGCTGGCAGGCATTAGAAAAGACCATAAACTACCTCAACGAGAACTATCCTAACCATTTTACTATTGCAGATGCTAAACGTGGTGATATAGGAAACACTTCGACACGGTATGCCAAAGCTTTTTTTGAAGATTTAAATTTTGATAGTGTCACGATCGCTCCTTACATGGGGAAAGATTCGGTAGAGCCGTTTCTTGAATTTGAGGATAAATTTGCCATTTTATTAGCATTAACCTCTAATCAAGGTGCTTTTGATTTCCAGACTAAAACTGTTGATGGTAAACCTCTCTATCAAGAAGTTTTAAAAACAGCTTCACAATACAAAAATAGTGACCGCTTGATGTACGTAGTAGGCGCTACAAAAGCTGAGTACCTTAAAGAAATACGTGAGATCGTTCCTAATTCATTCCTGCTTGTTCCAGGTGTAGGAGCGCAAGGTGGTAGTCTAGAAGAAGTGGTGAAATACGGTAAAAACGATCAAATAGGTTTACTAATCAATTCTTCTCGCGGTATTATCTATGCTTCAAACGGAACTGATTTTGCTAAAGCAGCAAGAAGTAAAGCATTAGCATTGCAACAACAAATGGCTGAGTTGATTTAGAATCATTTAAGAATCACTTTATTTATTATCCCAGCGTCTCGGCCCCATTTTCCCGCGGACATTTCCTTAAAGGGGAAACCTATTTAAGACTCCTTTCCTTAGAAAATGAAAGGTGGGCAAAGTGCGCGGCAGCGAGTTTTGGTCGGAAAGGTTGAAAGATGCTAGAAATTGTTCTACTTAACTTTTATAAAGCGATAAACTAGTATTTCTGCGCTTTAGGGTCTAGAAATGAAACGCTGTATTAAAATCGAGAAAGATCATAGCAGATCCTGAATAAATTTTGGAACTAATTTTCTTATTTTAATTCTAAATTATTACAACCAAAATTTTTCAGGATGATAGTGAATACTTAATTCCTAAAGACCATAATCAAACGATCTGATGTTTTTTCATCATAGTCTTCAAGATGATAGTTGCCGTAAACATCTATTAAATCTAGACCAGCTTCTTTAAAATAGCTTTGAAAATCTTCTAAAGTGAGCGCACTTACTCTTTCAGTAAAATGATAATCGTGGTCGTTGTCACTAAATTTGATGTCTTTGTAAATAAAACCATCTTCAAAACGTCTAGAATTGTAAAATGTAATTCCTTCTTCAGTTTTGGAGTTTTGAGCTACCAGATTTTTGATCACATAATTTGAGTTCATAAAATCTATAACTCCATATCCGCCAGGTTTTAAATTTTCCTTTATCGCCTTTATCGTCTTTAAATTGTCTGCTGCATCATCAAAATACCCAAAACTGGTAAATAGATTAAAAACCGCATCAAATGTTTGATCATAAGGAACGGTCATGTTATGAACGTGAAACTCGATGCGAGAAGCATCGATAGGACTTAGAATGTCATTTGTAGCATTATTGGATCCTTGAGATGAAGATTTTCTTAATTCCGCTTTCGCGAAAGCGATACTACTTTCAGACAAATCTACTCCAGTTACACGATATCCCAGCTGGTTTAAATACATGCTATGACGACCACGACCACAAGCTAAATCCATGATATGAGCATTATTATGTAATCGTATACGTTGTGTCAACCGCTGCATAAAAGCACCAGCTTCTTTATAATCACGGTCGCGATAAAGAATGTGATAATATGGTGTGTCAAACCAATTTGCGTACCACTGATCTGATGTGTTTGCATTGCTCATAGACCGCAAAAATACCTTAATTTTGCCGTTCAAATCTCATGATGATGTCCCAAAATTTTAAGATGATTGCCAAAACGCTTTTTGGCCTAGAAGAAGTGCTAGAAAAAGAGTTGCGACAACTAGGTGCAATGAATATAAAGCGTGGTGTACGCATGGTAGAGTTTACTGGTGACCAAGGTTTTATGTACAAAGCAAATATGATGTTGCGTACAGCGATAAGGATTCTGAAACCTATTTATAGCTTTAGAGCACGCACCGAAGTAGATTTGTATGATGGGATTTATCAGTACGACTGGTCCAAGCACTTGACTCATCATGATTCTCTCGCGGTTCATGGTACGATTGCATCACAATATTTTAATCACAGTCAGTATGTGGCGTTAAAGACTAAAGATGCGATTGTAGATCAAATACGTAATAAAACAGGACAACGACCAGATGTAGATACAAAACATCCTGATTTAAGAATTTCTGTGCATATTAATGATCAAAATGTAGATGTATCACTAGATACAAGTGGCGATCCATTATACAAACGTGGTTATAGAGATAAAACTAATGTCGCTCCTATTAATGAGGTGCTTGCAGCTGGAATTATACTGTTGAGTAACTGGGACCAGCGTTCTACTTTTATAGATCCTATGTGTGGTAGTGGAACGATAGCCATAGAAGCGGCCATGATAGGTGCTAATATTGCTCCAAATATTAATAGACCTGAATTTGGCTTTGAGAAATGGCCCGATTATAACAATGAATTATTTGAAAATATTCAAGCAAGTTGTTTGAAGAAAATGCGCGAATTTGACGGTAAAATTATCGCTCGAGATGCAGATGGATACACGATTGAGAAAGCAAAGGAAAATGTAAAAAATGCTAATCTCGAAGATTTTATCGAGTTGGAAAAAGGTGATTTCTTCAGAGACCATCAAAGTGCTAGTGCATTCTTGATGTTTAATCCGCCGTATGATGAGCGTATTTCTGTAGATGTGGAAGAATTTTATAAGTCTATAGGTGATACTTTAAAACAACGTTATGCTGGTTCTACTGCATGGATGATTACTGGAAACCTAGGAGCGCTAAAGTTTGTAGGATTGCGTCCATCGCGTAAGATCCAACTATACAATGGTAAAATAGAAGCTAAACTTGTAAAATACGAGATGTACAAGGGAACAAAGAAGTTACATAAAGTACGTGATCGTGATGAGATAAAGTAGTCTCTGTGTATTTGAGTTGCTGAGCTGTGAATTTCACTCTCGCACAAACTTCATTTTAACTAAATTTGCGATAAAACCAGCAGATCCCTGTTAAATTTGGAATTGGCTTTTTAATTTAATTATTCATCTCGAGCCAAATTTTCTGGGATGACTCATAACTGATAATGAATTTACTTTTACCTTTTCTTGCTGTTCTATTGGGATTTGTTGCGGCTATAGTTATCAAGCCTCAGTCTGCAAATCGTATGAAATTGTTGCTGGCTTTTTCTGGTGCTTTTTTATTGAGCGCGGTTGCAAGTGAGTTTTTACCAGAGATCTATGGAACTGGAGAAAGTACTTATGCTGCCTATCTTATGGGTGGAGTTTTTTTACAAATTATTCTAGAGTTCTTTTCAAAAGGTGCAGAGCATGGACATTTGCATGTGAATAAAAATGTGAGCGTTTTTCCTTATTTGCTTTTTGGTAGTTTGTGCTTGCATGCCTTTCTAGAAGGAATGCCACTGCAGGAAAATCATGGGCACGATCATAATCATGGAATGGGAATGCTTTATGGAATAGCCGTTCATAAAATCCCAATTGCTTTTATACTAACCTCATTTTTACTGAAAAGTAACTTTGCTAAATATAGAACCGTTTTAATTATACTATTTTTTGCAGCTATGTCGCCGCTAGGAAGTCTCGCTGCTGGAAATATTGGATTTATTCAAGAGGTGATGTTACCTATTAAAGCTCTAGTCGCTGGTATTGTACTGCATGTTTCTACAACGCTGATTCTAGAAGCTAGTGAGAATCATAAATTTAATCTAGCAAAGATTTTAGTAATGGTAATAGGTGCTGTGTTGGGATTTGTGTTGTAGAATTAAATTCCCTACTCTACGTAAACCTCAATAACTTTAGCAGCTTGAGTATCTAAAAATACTTTTTGTGCATTTGCTGGAATAAGAACCGTTTCTCCTTTATTTACTTTTTCTATACTACCGTTGATATGTATTTCAAAAGAGCCTTCTACACACATATAAATCACAAAAGAATCTTTAGAACTATAATCTACAGATGTAGGTTGATTTAAATCCATAACTGTGGATGTAAAATAAGGACAACTGGCTAGAACTTTAGACTTGCTACAAGAACTGTTTTCTGTTGATGGGTTTGCTGCTGCTTCATCTCTTTTTACTGCTTTAATTGATTGCTCTAAATGCAACTCTCTTCCTTGTCCTGAGGTATCTACTCTATCCCAATCATAAACTCTGTAAGTAATGTCAGATGTTTGCTGAATCTCTGCTGCGAGAACGCCTGCTCTTATCGCATGGACTTTACCTGCTGGAATAAAAAAGGCATCTCCTTTGTTCACTTTTTGTTTGTTTAAGATTTGATCTACGTTGTCTTTTGTAATCGCTCTCAAAGAGTTGGTAGTTACTTTCTCGTTTTTAAAACCATTGATAATGGTAGCATCTTCTTCTCGATCCATGATGTACCACATCTCTGTTTTACCAAAAGAATTGTGCTCTGCTTGAGCCATTTCATCATCTGGATGCACTTGTACAGAAAGATCTGTGTTGGCATCGAGGTATTTAATCAACAATGGAAATTCGTTTCCAAACTGTCTATAGTTCTTACTTCCTACAAAGTTTTGTTTGTGATTTTTTATTAAATCTGTGATGCTGCAACCTTTATAAACTCCATTATTCACTACAGATATATGACCTTCTACTCCTGATATTTCCCAGCTTTCTCCGATGGAGTCGCTAGTTGATTTTTTATTAAGAAGTGACTTTAATTTTGTTCCACCCCAAATTTTTTCTTGTAAAATAGGTTCGAATTTTATAGGATAAGTAGTCATGATCTAATGTTTTAATGATTAGTAAAAGTTTATGCGGCAATAGAAAATTCAGTTGATGTTGGGTTCAAATCAAAAGGACCTCCGTAAATGTTATGAATTGTATCTGCTTTTCTCATCACATTGTAGCTAAGCCAGATTTGTGTCAGTTTTGCAGGGATGATTAAAGCGTCTTTTGTTCCTAATTTAGAATCGTCTACATGAACCCATCTCATTAATGGTTGCTCGGTAATTCTTTTCATCACATTCTCTGATCCTAAATGTCTTTTGAGTCTCAAGAAAATTTCTACATCAAATAACCACTTGCTTAAAAAAGCATCTTTATAGATCACAGGTACTATATCTTTTCTAAAAACCTTTGCACCGCATTGCGTGTCTCTAATAGACATGCCTAGAATAAGAAGGATGAATTGTTTGATGAATTTTGATAGAACGTTCCTCATAAAGTCACGTTCTATCTTACTGCTTCCTCCAGAATTTCTTGAACCAAAAACCATAATTTTGTTCTCTTTCTCTAAAGTTTTTACTAGATCTTTGAAATCTTTAAAGTCGGTAGAAAGGTCTGCATCAATAAAGCCTATGTTAGATATGTAAGGCTGACTATATAAAAAACGTGCTCCAGCTCTAACAGCCGTTGCTTTACCAGAGTTCTTTTTTACATCAATGACACTTATAGACTGCGGCGCCTGATCTTTCATAGCATAAAGCACATTTAAAGTATCATCTTTACTACCGTCATTTACAAAGCATAAATGATAGTCTTCATTTTCTTTAATAAAAGAAACAAATGCTTCTTGATCCAGTCGTTTCTCTTCGTTGTAGCAAGGGATTATAATTCCAGTTTTCATGTGATATATTTTTAAGTTGTTATCAATTACACTGCAAACATATCTCGCTAACGCACCTCAAAACGGCGATTTTCGATGGATGAACAAGAACTATAGACAGAAACCACTCGTCGATAGATGTACCATTTATCGAAAGATTTATCTTTACATCGTCCAAAGATTCAGTACTTTTCAAGACCTTAATGAAGACGTCAAAAACAAATAAATACCTCATCACTGCCGTACTGCTAGGAATTATATTCCATGGTACCTCTATGTTCTTTACAGTGGAGCGTACTTATGATGCCTTGATACATTTGTTTTTTGCAAATCATTATGCTACCAGCTGGTTTGAGCCGTGGAGTTATAGCTGGTATACTGGATTTACCGTTATGGGATATCCGCCGCTGGTACATCAAACTATCGGAGTGCTTTCTTTAATCGGTGGTCTTAAATTTGGGATGTTTACCGTTGCTTTATTAGGCGTTGTCTTGTTTATAACAGGAGTCTATCGATTTACCAAAGTCTTGATTCCGAATGAAAAAGTTGCCGGATATGCAGCTATCATGGCGGTATTTTCTTCCTGTTTTGTAGAAACCTTGCATATTTTTGGACAGCTGCCTAGTATTATTGGAATTTCCATTCTCATGCATGCCTTGCCCGAAATCTATAAATGGCTCAAAACGGGAAAGAAAATCGCACTTTTCAAAGCTCTAGCCTTACTAGCTGTTACGGTGACTTCTCATCACGTCACTCCTATTTTTGGAATGGTGTTTTTTATTTTCCCTTTGATAGGTACGGTGATCATGGATGCGGCACGAGAGCAAGTACATAGCAATAAGGAAATTACTTTTTCCGCTTTCGCGAAAGCACTCTGGAACAAACTGAGACGTATCATCACATTTGGTGCCTGTTCATTAATCCTTATTATAGGTTGTATCCTACCTTACTGGATCAATACCAAAAACAACCCTATTACTCAAGTACCTATACCTCACGGTTCTAGAGATAATTTTCTAGAAGTGACCTCTTCTGGACTTGTGTTTTTTGTTATTCCATGGGGAATTTTAATGGTGTTTCTACCCTACTTTTTATATAGATTTTATAGTAAGCGACTTCTGTTTTTCGGTTTTTCATTCAGCTTGTTATTTATTTTAGGAACTGGAGGAACGACTCCTATACCGCTCAAGTTATTAGGGGAAAATGCTTTTAACATCCTCACTTTAGACCGTTTTACCTTATGGGCATCGATCATGGCGTTGCCGTTATTTGGTGAATTTTGTTATCGTTTCACAGATGGCGATTATAAAGAAATCTTGCAAAGAAAATGGGGCGCCATTGTGCATCGAGCCACTGGCGGATTTCTTGCCGTTGCCTTTATTTTTATGGCTGTCTTTACCATCACACTAGGTAAATTTAGACCTAGCCAGCCCGACGAGATCAACATGCAACCTATAGTGAACTTCTTAAATGAAGATGACCATGATAAATGGCGTTATTTACCTTTGGGATTCGGTGATCAAATGGCATGGCTATCTGCACAGACTAATGCGACTACGGTGGACGGTAATTACCACTCGGCAAGAAGATTGCCAGAGCTTACTTCTAGAGCTGTAGAACGACTAGAAAACTCCAAATACCGAGGTATTGAAGGGTTAGGTTCTTTGCAACAATTTCTTACCGTACCAGAAAAATTTCATTTGAAATATGTTTTTTCTAATGATAAATTTTATGATCCACTACTCTACTTCACCGGTTGGCACCGATTAAGCTTATTAGAAAATGGAATTACCGTCTGGGAAAAAGCAGGAATCTCGCCATTACCAAGTATTTTACCTAAAGATGATGTTCCCTTATTTCAAAAATTAATGTGGGGAATTATACCATTTTCTACAGTTGTGATTTCTATATTCTTGTATTTAGGAAGTATGCTGTTCTATTCTTACAGGAAGAAAGAAAAGAAGCGTCTCTATATATATGAAAACGGACCTGAAACACAGAAAGGTCAAGGATGGTTATACGGGATCTCCATATTCTGGTTAGGTGTTATGATTGTACTAGCTAGTATTATGGTGTATGGAATTTACGTTGAGAAGTCAGTACAATTGACTCCAGAAAGTGTAGTAACCGCATATTATGATGCGATAGATTTTAAAGAATTTGAAAGAGCCCATTCTTACATCTATCCTGCAAGTGAAAAAGATATCTCGCAGTTCATGCTAGAAGTATCTGTTACTGATGGTTTACTGAGCTCTTATGCAAAAATGGACAGTATCGCGGTAACCGTTGTCGACCAAAATGAATCCACCGTAAAAGCCATTGCAAAAATCAAATGGATTACACCTCTTAAAGAAATCCAGACCACAGATACACTTTCTATAACAAAGAATAAAGGAGATTGGTTTATCGTTCCCGAAGAAGTAGATCCTGACATCCCACCAGATCAATTGATGTTTGAAAGCGGAACGCGATTTTTTAATCATGGAAAACGTAAAATCACTTCAGAACAAACCTTTCATGAAGATGTGTTGAAACAACCTGTTGTAGAAGTTACTACGGCCAAAATGATACAGCGCGATTCTACTTTCTATATTGTGGGATCTATTCAAAATGTAGATAATATTCCAGCAGATATTGCCGTAACTGGAGCTTTGTATGACCGCGACAATAAAGAAATAGCGCGATATAATTCACAAGATATCGTGAAACATAAATTACTACCCAAGGAAACAACTCCTTTCCTGATTCAATTTGACATTACTTATGATGAGGAAAAGTTATACCAAGTGCCTTCTAATTTTGAAGTGCAAGTAAAAGCAAATGTCGCTACTACAGATTTGTATCAAACCGTTGCTCCTTCACAGATTGACATTAATGAATCGCAATTAAATGGATTTTTATTTAACCCTAGTATTGAAGCAGCGACTATACCACAACTACTCATCAGCTATTATAATGAGAACAAGGAATTGATCTGGACTGAGGCAGTTTATATAGATGAAAGTGTGCGCCCACAACGCAAAAGACCGTTTTCTATATTATTAGAAGATCTAGAACTGCCTATCGTGCTTGCATCTCATCTCGATAATGTATCTATCAACGGATTGCCTAATCAAAGTATTTCTGATAAAGTGCATCCTAATAGAAATAAGTCTGGTGAGAAGGAGTTTCTACTACCTGTTGATAATAAACCTTATTCCTTTATCTCGATAACTACTAACGCCTATATAGGGAATCCGCGATGAGAAAGTTAGTTAGCAACATAACGTTTTGGGCTCTTATCGTGATGACAGCGATCATCTATTCTTGTTCAGAAAAGCAAAAAATAGAAAAAACCGCCATCGCCGCCGACGCTTTTAAAATAGTCACACCTATTGATCAAGTGGTGACTAAAAACGGAATTAAAATTAAATTTCAGTCCTATAATAATGATGACTTTGAACTACTAGAGTTTGTCGTATCAGGAACCTACGGAACTACAGTTTTAAAACCTCAGCTCCATCAAGATCAGTTAGCTATTCACATTCCAGAAGTTATTTCTCAACACTCCGGAATTATAGAATGGAAACTTATTGCGGGAGAAACAACCTTAGAACGAGGTTCTTTTAAGTTATTACCTAATATCAAACAACTTAAAACCGTAGAGAATTATGTCGGGCCGCGCAGTATTATTGCAAATGAGCGCGATTACACCATGTTGGTGAGCATTCCTGTAGACAGCCTAGATAACATGTTACCAGATCAAACAGTTGTTCAAATGAGCAAGCAGTTCAAAGGCGATATTACTACTACTACAAAGAAAATTCAATCTGGATTTGCCTGGCAGCGCATTCCAGCGCCGTTGACCACTGGTAGATTAATCACTGGAAGTACGTTGCAACAAATTTCTTCTAAAGAACTGGTCGTGGACATTTTTCCAGACATCGCTGTTCCGTTTAAAATTACTAAATCCAGTAACCATAACTATGCTGACGGTAATGAAATTATAATTTTACAAACCGATCAAATAAAAGATTCACATGGTAATATTATGACCGATGGGACTTTAGTTACTTTTTTCATTAAAGATGACCATGACAACAGCTGGCAAACTACGGCAAGTACCGTTAATGGTTACGCTTTCGCGAAAGCGTTACATCCACAAGCACCATCTACCTGGACGGTAAAAGGAGTGATCAATGGAATGGTAGAAAGTCCAGAATTAAACATCACATTTAAATCCATCATTGATGAAATACCTTTTTCTTTTTCAGAAAATAAAATAGTTACTATAGGACCGTTAACCAGTTATTTAGGACAACTCGTTCCAGATGGAATTCCGGTACAATTAAAAATTGATGGCAGCGAAATCATTTTAAAAACACATAATGGTATATCGACGTACACCTTTGACACAAAAATAATTGAGCCAAATACCTATGATATCCAGATCAAAACTTTAGGAATAACGACCACCAAATCTATAGAGCTGAAGTGAAAAAAAACAAACTTCTATATCGATCATTTATCATTATTGCTTTTCTAGCGGTTAATGCTGTAATTATATACGGAATCAGTCAGGTGATCGCATATCTCAATACTGGTGCAGATACCTCAAAAATGTTGCACTTAGATCTTGCTCGTACAGACTATTACTTGCCTGAGGTAGCCTGGGAAAACATTGACAATCCAGGAAGACCTTTGGAACCTGCAAATCAGCTAAAAATAGAACAAGATTATCTAGACGCGTGGTACGTTAAAAATCTAGCTTTAGAGAACAACAACAATGATGGAGTTTATGATCATTATACGGAAAGTGCTCGAGAAAAAGTAAATGCATTAATTGAGTACAATGCCGCTCAAGAACTTCAAATTAAATCCACAACTTTAAGCCATAACATTTCTCTAGAATTTTATAGCGCCGATGGAACCATCGCTGTGTTAACTGATAGAAATGTAACTGGAATTGAGAAAATTTACCACAACAACCAGTTTATAAATGAGCGAGAGTTTAATGAAGACTATAGAATTATTCTACTTCTAGAAGATGGATTCTGGCGTGTGCGTCATTTTGAAAAGCTAGCTATAAATGAAGTGGAGACTTATAATCATACGATTCCGCTGGAGATAGAAATGATCAAAGGTGTTAATTATTATCCGCAGGCGCATCCTTGGGACACGTTTAATGAAGCTGTTGATTCTACGCTGCTGGCTGATGATTTTAAAATCATAAAAGAATTGAACTTAAATACGATACGTGTTTTTGTAGGTTATGAAGATTTTGGTAAAGCAAATGTGGATCTAGAAAAGCTGAGAAGATTAAAAATACTTCTCGATCAGGCTCATAAAGCCGACTTAAAAGTGATGATCACGCTTTTTGATTTCTATGGTGATTATGAAATGAAAAACTGGACACTGACAAATAAACATTTAAGAGCTATTGTAAATGAGGTTAGAGATCATCCAGCAATTCTAGCATGGGACATTAAAAACGAACCCAACCTAGATTTTGAAAATCGTGGAGAAGAAATTGTACTTTCTTGGTTATCGCAAACCATAAAAGCCGTTAAGAAAATAGATTCCATTCACTCAGTAACTATAGGTTGGTCCAATACTAAATCTGCGTTGCATTTAGAAAATGAAGTTGATTTTATTTCTTATCATTATTATGAAGATATCGATGACTTAAGCGCTTCTCACAAAGCCATAGAAAATCAAACTTCAAAACCTGTTGTATTACAAGAAATAGGATTGCCTAGTTATAATGGTTTCTGGACACTTGATGGAAATAATGTTTATGATCAAGCCGAATTTTACGGTAAACTTCTTGAAACGCAAAAAAGAGATAGCGTGAACTATCTCTTTTGGACACTTTATGATTTTGACCATATCCCTACAGATGTGGCTGGTTCTTTACCATGGCGTAAGAATAAACAGGCGCATTTTGGGATTTTAAATTCTGATGGTATCAAGCCAGCTTATTTGTTGATTCAAAAAGATTGATTCATTTCTTAATTTAAGTAGCATAACTATTACTACCACTATTTATAAATAAAGATTTAAAAACAAAATGTCTTAATTGAATTAGTCTTTTCTGTTCTAGCTTCTTTCATTTTTTGCTTGATCAAAAAACGAAACAAAAAAATCAAGACTTAAGAACCTAGCACTAAAAATATCGCTTGCTGCGGCGCAAAAAAAAGGTTTATAGATATTTATATATTCAGTAGTTTAAAATTAAGTGATGGACTATTATGACTATTGAGATAGAAAGATTTTTGCTTCACCCTACGCTTCACTTCATTTTTTACGTTCTATGTTCTTAGGCCAGTAGTCATTTGAATAAGTATCTCAATATCAAACTATTGATATTCTACATACCAACTATTCGTGTTGGCATTGTCTGGATCTAATCGAGATGTTTATCTATACAAAAAAACATGCCAAGAGAAATACTTGGCATGTTAGATAGTAAATATTCCAAATCTTTACGCTGCAACAGCCATTTGAGTTGCAGTTGTTGACTGATTATTAAAAACGTTCAAATACATTTTTGTAATTACCGACATAGGTAATGCAGTCGCGGCTTGGTAATTAGTTTTTGCTATTTCATTTCTGTAGGCTTTATCAACCACTAGTTTTTCAATGGCAGCTGCAAGACTTTCTACACTTTCTGGTTCAAAGAACTCGCCCTTGTAACCTTCTTCTTTTACTAAGATGCTTAAATCTCCTAAATCCGGCATCACTACAGCTTTTCCATAACTACCAGCTTGATGTAATACGCCAGAGCTACCTGTCGTAGATGTATAAGGGAAAACCACCATTGCACTTTCTGAGAAGATTACCGGTACGTCTTCTTCTGCTACGTAGCCAGTAAAGGTAATATTAGAAACATGATTGTATTGCTTTTGAACATTTTCTAAGTAGCCTAAAGTATTAGGATTATCGGTTCCTGCGATCACAATTTCTAGATCTTGTCTCGTATTTGTTCTTACCAGTTCTACCGCTTCAATGAGTTTTTCTACTTTTTTATAAGTCCCAAACTTACCAAAAGTC
>MAAC01018429.1_pt1 | contig 59951 bp, 59 predicted proteins | sample 1115981 | NCBI WGS metagenome assembly MAAC01 (sample SAMN04961126, study PRJNA320927) | seawater metagenome | isolation source: sample BD02T64 sea water enriched with oil for 64 days | place: USA:Gulf of Mexico | collected 2013-07-27 | reverse complement strand
GTATGTGTAGGGTGTGTGCTTGCACGCACCACCCCTACCTATCAGCCCAATGCTGCCAGTAGATCCATCACAGTTACCTGATCAAACTGTACATGTGACTGCATTGCAGCCTCAGCCCCTTGGCGATCATGCGCAAATATCAGTGTTGCAATCTCGCGATGTTCGCGTGCCGATTGCGCAATCGAGCCGGGATAGCGGTAGCGTGCCCGGTAATAGGCCATCAGCTTGCGGGCATTAGTCTTGATCATGTCCACCAAAAACGGGTTACCAGCCCCCAAGGCCACTGCCTCATGAAAGTGAAGGTTCAGCTGGTAATACCCATTGGGATCATCATCGCCCTGATCTTTGGCATGGGCCTCGCAGGCCACCACAGCAGCCTCCAGTGCCTCAGCCTGCACGGGTGACAAACGCCGCGCCGCCAATCCTGCGGCCTGCCCTTCCAGCCGGGCATGCACCTCAAGGATAGCCAGGAATTCTTCCAGCGTTGGCTTGAACAACACCGCTCCTTTGCGCGGCAGTCGCCTGATCAACCCGGCGGCCTCCAGCTGGATGAACACCTCGCGCACCGGTGTGCGCGACACGCGGTGCCGCTCCGCTAGTCTGATCTCGTCCAGCACATCTCCCGGGTTCAGCCGTCCGCCGTCAATATCCGCAAGAATCGCATTCAATAGCTGCTCGGTTTGCCCGGCCATATCTCTGCCCTGTCCTCTTTGCGGTCAGGATATGCGCCGTACCCCGTCAAGACAACGCTCTATTGCGATCTCGATGGGGGCCATGCCCCCGCCTTTGGCTCCCCCAGAGTATTTTTGGCAAAAAGAAGCCGGGCATAGTTTTTACTTGATGGAAACCCCCACAGATCGAACACTGCAGGTCAGAGCTTTTTCCAGGAGATGCCATGCGACCCTTCTTGCAATCCCTTCTTATTGTTCTGGCAACCTTGGAGCTGGCCAACCCGGTCACTGCGCAAGAAAAAATCACCTTGTCCATCCGTGACGTGCTGCAACGGCCCGCTTTGCATTTTCCGGCTCTTGGTAAAAAGAGCTCCGCTTTAGTGCACCAATCAGGTTGGTCAGCTGACAGTTGGACCCCATTGGCCGAGCGGTTACAGCGCCACGGCGTGTCCTCGGTCTCGTTGGTGTTTGCTTCATCGGATGATGTGCTGGCTGCCGTTGAATTCCTACGCGCCAATGGATCAGAGGACATCACCCTGATCGGCGCCAGCATAGGAGGCGGGGCCGCACTGCAGGCCCTTCGACGAGATGCTCAGCAGCGGATCAGCAACGTCATATTATTGGGAACATCCGAAGGCGACAGTTCCGAAGCCGTTGGAATACCCAAACTGTTTGTGGTCTCTGAGAATGACTTTTTCGCGGGACGCACCCATGCCAGCTATGCAAAAGCCAGTTCTCCCAAAAGACTGATCCTGTACCCCGGCTCAGCACATGGGCAAGAGATGCTTGACGCCTCTTACGGCGAAAGCCTGGTGGCAGAGATTTTGGCCACAATCGCAGCAGATTAAGGCGGGCGAATAGTCCTGCCGACTGCCGACCCGGTCATGATCACACTTTTGGAACGCGACCTCGGTATTTCTCGGTCAACTCGGGGTTCAAATCCTCAGCCTCGTACACGCCAAGCAAAATACCCTTGCGCCCGGATTTACCGCGCCCGGATTTGATCTGATCATCTGACAGGGTGATCCGTTGAGACATCCGCAGCGCCCATTGGTGCAGGCGCGCGTACATCATGTCGATCACATCGCCATGTGCATCACTGCTGCCAAGATCCACCAGTTCTTCTGGGTCGGCCTCAAGTTCGAACAACATCGGTCGCAAGCCACCTTCGGCATGCATCAGCTTCCAGCGGTGATCTGTGACCATGAACAGCCGGGCGTCTTTCGGCTCCATCCCCAGCTTGTCGCTGAGCGGCATGGTGGAATAATCAAACTCGGCCACAGCATAGTCACGCCAGTTCGGCTCTTCACCGTTTAGCCAAGGGATCAGCGAGCGACCCTCAAGTATGTGCGGTGCTGGATCTCCGCCCGCGACCTCCAGAAAGGTCGGCGCCAGATCAATCGCTTCGACCAGAGCATCGCAGGTTTGGCCCCGACTGGCATCGGCCTGCGCGCGCGGATCGTAGATGATCAGCGGCACCTTGATCGACGGGTCGTGGAACAGGTTTTTCTCGCCCAGCCAGTGATCGCCCAGATAATCGCCGTGGTCCGAGGTGACCACAATCATGGTGTCCTGCATCCGTCCGCTCTGTTCGAGATAGGCAAAAAGTCGTCCCATCTGATCGTCGGCCTGTTTGATCAACCCCATATAGGCCGGGATCACCTTTTGGCGCACTTCGTCGCGCGAAAATGCTTTGCCGATCTGGTTGTTCATCATGCCGTCAAACACCGGATGCGCGTCGATCCATTCTGCGTCAGAGCGAACCACCGGCAGCACATGTTCGGGCCCGTACATGTCGTGATAGGGGGCTGGCACAATATAAGGCCAGTGCGGTTTGATATAGCTGAGGTGCGCGCACCACGGGCCTTCATCTTTCTCTGTAGCTTGCTCGATGAACTCAATCGCCTTGGTGGTTAGCCAGGGGGTTTCACTGTCTTCCTCGGCAATATTGGCAGGTTTGTCGGCGTTGACCATGAACCACCCCGAGGCGATGTCGTCGCCCTCAACTCCGGCATTGGCAAAGTCATTCCACGGGTTGTTGCCTGGGTAGCCTTTGGACTTCAGGTATTCGTTATAGGGGCTGCGTTTGGCGTCATAGAACCCATCCGGCCCCTCGGCCCAGAGTCCATCATCACGCACCCAAGGGTCAAAACCGCACTCGGATTGGCGCACGCCGATCACGCTATCTGGCGCCAGGCCGAGACGGCGCATGCCTTCACCGTCGGCCACCATATGGGTCTTGCCGATCAGATGGCAGCTCATCCCCGCCTTGCGCAGGTGATCGCCCATGGTCCACTCGCCCACCCGCAACGGATAGCTGTTGAACTGCACTCCGTGACTGGAGGGGTAGCGACCGGTATAGCTGCTCATCCGGGACGAGCCGCAGGTCGGAGACTGCACATAGGCCCGGGTGAACCGCAGGCCTTTGGCCGCCAGCGCATCGATATGTGGAGTGTTAAGATGCGGATGTCCGGCACAACTGAGGTAATCAAACCGCAACTGGTCAAACATGATGTAGAGAATATTCAAAGCGGCGCTCCCCGTGGCGAGACCCATTTATTGAACAGGTTACGCAAAATAGCCATGCCCACAAGAAACCACGCGGCATGTCCCCGCTGAGTTTCAATTCGCCTAAACTGGTTCTTGCGCCTAAAGTCCGTCGGTATTGAACTCGTTTATTGATTGAGTAGAAAATTGCTTTCGCCACCGCCTGCCCCTGTGTCCCCGCGTCCAGCTCGCACCAGCGACTGCTCCAGCTTGGCCACCTTGTCGATTGAAGTTTGGATCGGCAGCTATATCCGCGAGGGTATCAACGGTTTTTTTGCCGATTATGCCCTTACCGAGTTCACTGCAGATCGCTTTGCCAATCTACTAACTGATCCGACAGAGCTCCTGCTGGTTTCGGAAAACCGCAACGGAATCGACGGCTATATTCGCCTTCGTACAGGCCACAACCCGCCCACAGGCGCGACCTCTGACACTGAAATTGCAACGCTCTATGTTCAGCCGCGCCATCAAGGCAAAGGCATCGGAGAGCATTTGCTGCGTGCCGGGTTGGAGCAGTGCCAGCAGCTCAACTGGGGCCATCCTTGGTTGGCGGTGAATTCTGAAAACACCGGCGCCATCGCTTTTTACATGCGGCAAGGGTTTGTCAGCATCGGGCAGACACATTTCCAAATTCAACATGAACGGTATTTGAATGAGGTCCTGCAGTTGTCCAGTTCACGTGGCTGAAACTTGCACCTCAAAAATGCGTTACAGAAAATTCCTAAACCATATTTTTTCGTTACATTTCACTTGCCGCGAATCGAATTAGTTTCTATCACCGACTTACCGGTCGGATTATTTATGACCACCCGAGGAGACGCGAACACCATGGACGCATTTATCTGCGACGCTACCCGAACCCCTATTGGACGCTACGGCGGGGCATTATCCTCGATCCGTACTGACGATCTGGCGGCAATGCCAATTGCTGCCTTGAAGGCGCGCAACCCGCAGGTGGACTGGGCCAGTATCGACGATGTGATCTATGGCGACGCCAATCAGGCCGGCGAAAGCAACCGCAACGTCGCCCGCATGGCGGCATTGCTGGCAGGCCTGCCGTCGCAGGTGCCGGGCACCACGATAAACCGGCTCTGCGCCAGTGGTATGGATGCGGTGGGCATGGCGTCCCGTGGCATCAAGGCAGGCGATTACGACATGGCCATCGCTGGCGGTGTCGAAAGCATGAGCCGCGCGCCTTTTGTTATTCCCAAGCAAACCACTGCCTTTGGCCGTGCCAACGCGGTGTATGACACCACCATCGGCTGGCGGTTTGTGAACCCCAAGATGGACCAGATGTACGGCACAGACTCCATGCCGCAAACCGCAGATAATGTCGCCGCCGACTATAATATCAGTCGCGAAGATCAGGACGCCTTTGCCGCCCGTTCGCAGGCCCGCTGGGCCGCCGCGCACGAGGCCGGAGTCTTTGGCGCCGAAATTACTCCCGTCCATGTACCTCAGCGCAAAGGCGACCCGGTCATCGTCGACACTGACGAACACCCACGTCCCGGCACCGATGCGGCCAAACTGGCCAAACTACGCGGTGTGAACGGCCCGGACTTAACTGTGACTGCCGGCAATGCATCCGGTGTGAACGACGGGTCCGCTGCCATCCTGATGGCAAACGAGGCCGCCGCCGCCAAGAACGGCCTGACCCCGATGGCGCGTATCGTTGGGATGGTTGCCGCCGGAGTTGAACCCCGCGTGATGGGCATCGGCCCGGTCCCGGCAACTCGCAAAGTTCTGGCCCGTACTGGCCTGAGCATCGAACAGATGGATGTGATAGAATTGAACGAGGCCTTTGCAGCACAGGGTCTCGCAACACTACGGGAACTTGGCATTGCGGATGATGCACCCCATGTTAACCCCAATGGCGGTGCCATCGCTATCGGCCATCCGCTGGGCATGTCTGGCGCCCGTTTGGTGCTGACCGCCGCGTATCAGTTGCAACGCACCGGTGGGCGCTACGCGCTGTGCACCATGTGCGTTGGCGTTGGACAGGGCACCGCACTGATCCTGGAACGCGTTTAAGGGAGACCGAGTTATGTATGCACAGATGGTTCAATCAACCGGCAAGGGCGTCAAATCCAGCGAGGACATGACCCCCGAAGAACGCGCCTTTCAGGCCCGTATCGACGCAGGCGAGAAAATCGAGCCCAAGGACTGGATGCCACCGGCCTATCGCAAAAACCTGATCCGCCAGATCGGCCAGCATGCACATTCGGAAATCGTAGGTCAACTGCCAGAGGGCAACTGGATCACCCGAGCGCCGACACTGGAACGCAAGGCGATCTTGCTGGCCAAGGTTCAGGACGAGGCCGGACACGGGCTGTATCTCTACTGCGCCGCTGAAACTCTGGGTGTGTCGCGGGATGATCTGACCGAGATGCTGCTGGATGGCCGCATGAAGTACTCGTCGATCTTCAACTACCCGACCCTGAACTGGTCGGATATTGGTGCTGTGGGTTGGCTGGTTGATGGTGCGGCGATCATCAATCAGGTGCCGCTACAGCGGACCTCGTTTGGTCCCTATGCCCGCGCCATGGTCCGGGTCTGCAAGGAAGAGAGTTTTCACGCACGGCAGGGTTTTGACGCCATCCGCAAGATGGCTGACGGCACGCCCGCGCAAAAAAGGATGGCGCAGGATTCACTAAACCGGCTTTGGTTCCCGGCGCTGATGATGTTTGGCCCCCCGGACAAGGACTCGCCGCATTCGGCGCAGTCTATGGCCTGGAAGATCAAGATGAACACCAATGATGAGCTGCGCCAGAAGTTCGTCGACCAGACCGTGCCACAGATCGAATTCCTCGGCCTGGATCTGCCGGACTCCGGCATCCAGTGGAACGAGGAGCACGGTCATTATGATTACACCGACCCCGACTGGTCGGAATTCTTTGACGTGCTAAAGGGCAATGGCCCCTGCAACGTTGATCGGCTCGCCGCCCGCAACAAAGCCTGGGACGATGGTAAATGGGTCCGCGACGGGCTGATGGCGCATGCAAAGAAAAAGGCCGCCGCCAAAGTCGCAGCCGAATAATCTCTCGAGGAGGAAATAACATGAAAAACGAATGGCCCCTCTGGGAAGTCTTCATCCGTGGCCAGCATGGCATGAGCCACCGCCACGTCGGCAGCCTGCACGCCCCGGACGCTGAAATGGCAATCAAGAACGGCCGCGACGTCTACACCCGTCGTAACGAAGGTCTGTCGATCTGGGTGGTCGAGTCCAATCACATCGCCGCCTCATCGCCCAGCGACAAAGGCCCGCTGTATGAGCCATCCGAGTCCAAGGTCTATCGCCACCCAACCTTTTTCGACATCCCCGACGAAGTGGGAGCGATGTAATGAGCACCCCGCTTAAAAGGGACGAGGCATTCCTGCAGTTCCTGCTGCGGATGGGGGATAACACCCTGATCCTTGGCCACCGGGTCAGCGAATGGTGCGGTCATGCGCCGGTGCTGGAGGAAGACATCGCGTTGGCCAACACGGCGCTGGACTTGATTGGACAGACGCAGTTCTGGCTGGGGCTGGCGGGTGAGGTACAGGGCGAAGGAAAATCAGCAGATGACATCGCGTTTTTGCGAGACGTCTGGGACTTCCGCAATCTGTTGCTGGTCGAGGTGCCAAATGGCGACTTTGGCCACACCCTGATGCGCCAATTCCTGTTTGATGCCTGGCACTCGATCCAACTGGGCCGGTTGCTGAAATCCTCGGACGCCCGGGTTGCGGCGATTGCTGAGAAAACCGCGAAAGAGGTCGCCTATCACTTGGAACGCTCCGCTGACACGGTTGTGGGATTGGGCGACGGCTCCGAGGAAAGCCGCCGCCGCATGCAAGAAGCACTGGACTACCTGTGGCCCTATGTCGGGGAGATGTTCCAGTCGGATGACGTCGATGCCGCCATGGTTGCTGCTGGCATTGCACCGGACCCTGCGAGTTTACGCGATGAATACGATGCCTTGATAAGTCGGGTTTTGGCGGGTGCCACGCTGACCATTCCAGACAGCCGCTTTGGCCATAAGGGCGGACGCACCGGCAAAATGCACACCGAGCATCTGGGCCATCTGCTGACCCAGATGCAGTGGCTGCAACGCGCCTATCCCGGTGCCAACTGGTAACCGGCCAGCGGAAATACCCGGTTTCTTGCAAGAAACCGGAACGGAATTTTCGAAAATTCCGGCTCGAGACGAAACGTTGGAACCCAAGGATGGCATGGACATGACGCGACCCTCCTCAGATCAGATCTGGCAGTGGCTGGACACCGTGCCGGATCCGGAAATCCCGGTGATCTCGCTGGTCGATTTGGGCGTCATTCGCGGTGTTGAGTGGAACGGTGATGTATTGACGGTCGCAGTCACGCCAACGTATTCCGGCTGCCCGGCGACGACGATCATCAATCTGGATATCGAAACCGCGCTGCGCGACAAGGGCATCGAAAAGCTGGAGTTGAAACGACAGCTTTCGCCTGCCTGGACCACCGACTGGCTGTCCGACAAAGGACGCGCCAAACTGGAAGATTATGGCATCGCCCCGCCACAACCCGCAGGCGGGCCGGACCGGTGTCCGAATTGCCACAGCGGTAACGTCACCAAGGTCAGTCAGTTTGGCTCGACCCCCTGTAAGGCCCACTGGCGCTGCCAGGACTGCCTTGAACCTTTTGACTATTTCAAGTGCATCTGAGGAGACACCCATGGCGCGCTTTCACGACCTGACCGTGACTGATATCCACAAAACCATCCGCGACGCCGTGGTGGTGACCCTGCAACCGGTCAACGGCGCTGCCGAGCATTTTGACTTCACCCAGGGCCAATACCTTACCTTTCGTCGCGACTTTGACGGCGAAGAACTGCGCCGCTCATACTCGATCTGTTCGGGTCGAAATGAGCGCCTGTTGCAGGTGGGCATCAAGCGGGTTGATGGCGGGGCGTTTTCAACCTGGGCCAACGAAGATTTGAAAATAGGCGACACCCTGCAAGCGATGCCGCCAATGGGCAGTTTCTTCACTCCGGTTACGGCGGATGCGCACAAACAGTACCTGGGCTTTGCTGGCGGATCCGGCGTTACTCCGGTGCTGTCGATCCTGAAAACCACTCTGACCTCCGAGCCCAACTCACGCTTTACACTGGTCTATGCCAACAAGGGTGTGAACACGATCATGTTCCGCGAGGAGTTGGAAGATCTCAAGAACCTCTACATGGGCCGACTGAACGTGATCCACATTCTGGAAAGCGATGCACAGGAAATCGACCTGTTCACTGGCCTGGTGACCGAAGAGAAATGCGCCCTGCTGTTCAAGCACTGGATCGACATCGAAAACACCGACGCAGCGTTCATTTGCGGCCCCGAGCCGATGATGCTGGGCATCGCATCTGCCCTGCGCACTGCCGGTCTGAACGACAGCCAAATCAAGTTCGAACTGTTTGCCAGCGCACAGCCAGGACGTTTGGCGCGCAAAGCAGTATCGAGCAATGCCAGTAGCAGCGCCAACTTGACCCGTGCCTCCATTACTTTGGACGGTGCGACCCGAACCTTTGAGATACCCAAGGATCTGTCGGTCCTCGATGCTGCTTTGGGAAATGCGATGGATGTCCCCTATGCCTGCAAGGCCGGGGTCTGTTCGACCTGCCGCTGCAAGGTGATCGAGGGCGAAGTGGAAATGGCCGCCAATCACTCACTCGAAGATTACGAGGTCGAAAAGGGATATGTCTTGTCCTGTCAGGCTTATCCGGTGACCGATACACTGGTGGTGGACTACGACCAATAACCTGCTGGATGGAGAGGGCGCCATGGCCGATGATATGAGCATTGAAGACTACCTCGCAGCGGGGGGCGTGCTGACCAGTCCCAGCAATGCACCGCCGCGCTACCGCGCCGAGCTGATGAAAATCATGGCGATCTTTGTCGACAGCGAGTTGGCCGGCGCGGCTGGCTTTGCCGAAATGATTAACGCAGGCCCGGGCGTGCGCGACCGGATGGCGGCAGCCCAAATCGTGCTTGAAAAGACCGCCAATGCGGATCGTGTTCTGACCCTAATGGGAGAATTTGGCGCCGATACCGGGCGTTATGCCAACCACCATCCCTGGACCACACGATTGTCGCGTGACGCGGACATCGGTCAGCGCCGCAGCGATCACGACATGCGGTTGGCCGTGTTCAACTATCCCCTAACGGGCTGGGCAGATGCCGTTGTGATGAACCTGCTGATGGGGCACGCCGCAGCGGTGCAGCTCGACGAGCTATCGCAGGTCTCGTATCAACCCCTGGCCGAGAGTTTTCGCATCATCATGCCGATTGAGGCCACGCACACTGTATTGGCCGACAAGGGTCTGGCAAACCTGTCCGAATACAGCGCCCCTGCAGCGATGCAGGATTTGGTCAATTACTGGTGGCCGCGTGTCGCCGCCAGCTTTGGCGATGAAAGCTCGCAGAAGTTCGAAGGGCTCAAAGCCATGGGGTTGCGAAAAACCAGAAACACCGCGCTAAAGACCCGTTGGCAGGAAGAGGCCACTGCCGCGCTGGCAACACACGGATTGATGCCGACATCTTGATCGCAGGCACAAAGTCTCCCGCCCGGACCTTGGGCATCACGGATGCCCGTTCCCGTTGGGCATGGCGCGCCTAACGGCGCGCAAACAGAGGATCGTTCAGCGCACTCGCGCCTGCAGGGCCGTCATCTTGTCGACGAAACAGGCATCGAAGGTACGCATCCATCCGTATTGCGTGAGGTTAGACAAACGTCGTGCCACATCAGCCTCTATCCGGGGACTGGACCAATAAGCCTCGTTTGAAAGCAGGCTTTCTAGCGGACTGGAGAAGGGGTGAAACGATGTAGTTAAAACGGAAGCCCCAAGGGCCGTGCAGCGATCTGCGGTTTCTGTACAGTGCCGACGACAAAATTGAGCCAATGGCTGTAGGGACGGGACGTTAATCGTATGCTTGACGGCGATAGCGGCTTTTCGACCGTCCTCGAACAAATCGTTCGGAAAGAACTGCACCCAGCTCAACCTGTTTTCAGCTGTAATGCCGTTTGTAATGTCTGAAAGAATTACTGCATGGTGCCCTGGAAGGAGCATAGACGGGGTCCCGCCCGGCAACATTCTCTGCAAGCCCTCTGCCAAAACTATAGTTTCTTTTGGAAGGTCCTCAGCCGAAAGCAAAATTTTACTGGCTTCATCTGAAAAACCATTTTGGGTGAGCACGTTCGTTGTACGAAGGCCTAAGGTGGTCTCACCGTAGGTCAAGAGTGCGATAGCAGGCCCCTCCCGCTCCCTGATGTTTTTAGATTGCACTAGCGCCACGGCCAAAGGCACCTCCACCTGCGCCGCCTTCAGCCAGCTTTTGCCAGACAATCCACCAGGCTGACGCAACAAGGCCACTCTTTCAGGTCTCGGCAACGACCCGGTGACATGATTGTGCAAATATGCCTCTTCTGCCACCCGCGCGAGAAAGATCTGAGCAGCGCGATTGTCCTGACGCGCCAGTTCACCCAGTTGCGTCAGCGCCGCCATGTCGTTCCCGTCTAACCAGTCTTGCAGGGCTGTCTGAAAGGCGGGGCTGCCATGTCCGGGAATTTCGACCGCCTTTGCAGGCGGTGCAAAGGTAATAAGCAGAGCCACAATGGCTGGAAAAAGAGATTTCATCAGGGATCATTCATTCAAGATAATTATGCTAAAGTGGAACATAACCAGACCTTGTGGTGGTGCAAAGCAGCAAAGCTCAACTCAGAACTGCCGCATCCATGCCAGAACATGGGTCTGGGCCAAGCAAATGCCCCTCGGGCGCAACCCGCACCAGAACGCATAAAGGTCTGGACGACTGACCCATTGCTGCCTAGGCTTCTCGCAACTCCACTTCATTCCTGAGGCACCCCAATGGCGACCGGCAGCAGCATCCGCACCTTTTTCAACGGCACTTGGCAAGATGGTGACCAGCCGATCATAAAGGCCGCCGATCACGCGGCCTGGCTTGGTTCGTCGGTGTTTGATGGCGCGAGGTTCTTTGACGGAATGACCCCGGATCTGGACCTGCACTGCGCCCGTACCAACCGCTCGGCCGAGGCGCTGATGCTGACCCCCACGGTGTCTACCGACGATATGGTGGCCATCGCCCGCGAAGGTTTGGCACAATACGAAAAGGGTGCCGCAGTCTACATCCGGCCGATGTACTGGGGCATCGACGGGGATATTACGACGATTGCCCCCTCGTCTGACACCACTGGTTTTGCCCTGTGCTTGGAAGAGATCCCAATGGCCCCTGCCAGCGCCAGTGCCACGCTGACCCGCACCCGTTTCTGCCGCCCCGTACTGGACAGCGCTGTTGTCGACGCCAAAGCGGGATGTCTGTACCCCAACAATGCACGAATGCTGCGCGAGGCCCGATCCAAGGGGTTCACAAATGCATTAGTATTGGACGCTTTGGGCAATGTAGCAGAAACGGCCACCGCCAATATCTTCATGGTGCGCGATGGCGAGGTGTTCACGCCGGTGGCCAATGGTACGTTCCTCAGTGGCATTACCCGCGCCCGCCACATCACCAACCTGCGCGCCGATGGCGTGGCGGTGCATGAGACAGTGTTGGGCTATGCGGATTTTGAAGCGGCAGACGAGGTGTTCATGTCTGGCAATATGAGCAAGGTCACTCCGGTCACAGCCTTCGACGACCGCCAGTATCAAATTGGCCCCGTCGCCAAAAAGGTGCGCGAAATGTACTGGGATTGGGCCGCCAGTCAGGCCTGATACTCTCCGTAGCCGGTTTGGCACGGGTCAAGGGCGGCGCCAGCCGCCGCGCGGCTTGCCCTTGAGGCGGGGCAAACCGGGATCACACTTGCACAGGTGCTTCAGGGCAGATCTGCCCCTGAAGCACCTCTCAGCAGAACTTAGGCAGCGCGCGTAGCGCGGTGCCACGCCCAAGGCCACTTCGGGAGTACTGGCACAGCCAGTGTTCCTGGCGGGCGCGGGAGCGCTCGGTCAATGGCACGCAATGGCCTCTATTGCACCAGACAGCAGCTTACGCCATGATCCCAGCCAAACCAGTATGAGGCTCAAGATGCGCAAATTTCTAGTGGTGTTGGATGACAGCCGCGAATGCCTGAACGCCATGCGCTTTGCCGCCATGCGCGCCGCCAATACCGGTGGCGGCGTCGAAATCCTGTCGGTCATCCCACCAGACGAGTTCAATCACTGGATTGGTGTTGGCGAGATGATCCGCGAAGAAGCTCGCGAACGCATCCACGCGCATTTTGAAGTGTTTGCCAAATGGATGCGCGATCGTCAGGGCATTGATCCGGTGCTGGTGATCCGTGAGGGCGAACCTGTGCAGGAAATCATTGCTCAGATCGAAGAGGACCCTGACATTGGCGTACTGGTGCTGGGTGCCGGCAACGACCGCAAGGGGCCCGGCCCGCTGGTCAGCCAGCTGAGCCGCTCCTCGGGTAGCTTGCCAATCCCAATCACCATTGTGCCAGGGGATCTGTCTAAGGAAAAGCTGGAAGCGATCACCTGATTTTTTTGGCACTCCAAATTAGAATCGTTCTAATCCTTGACTTGCCCAGAGGCGAGGCGCATATCTTCTGCAAGCCTAACGGAGACCCGATATGTTCATTCAGACTGAATCCACGCCCAATCCGGCGACGCTGAAATTCCTTCCGGGTCAGACCGTGCTTGAGGTCGGCACCGCCGATTTCCCCACGTCCGACACGGCGGATAAATCCCCCTTGGCCGTACGTATCTTTGCGGTAAGCGGTGTGGCTGGCGTGTTCTTTGGCAATGATTTTGTCACTGTGACCAAAGAAGAAGCCGTCGAGTGGGATCACATCAAACCCGCCATTCTCGGCGCGGTGATGGAGCATTACCAATCCGGCTTGCCTGTCATGGCTGACGATGGCGCCGCTCCGGCCTCGGGCCATGCCGAACATACCGGTGAAGATGCTGAAATCGTCGACCAGATCAAAGAACTGCTCGACAGCCGGGTCCGCCCTGCCGTAGCCCAAGATGGTGGCGACATCACCTTTCACGGTTTTGACCGCGGTGTGGTTTATCTGCACATGCAGGGCGCCTGCGCCGGCTGCCCCTCATCCACGCTGACGTTGAAAATGGGCATCGAGAATCTGTTGCGCCATTATATCCCCGAAGTGACCGAGGTCCGCCCCGTTGCCGTCTGAACCACTGATACTGGGATTTGATACATCGGCCGCGCATTGCGCGGCCGCTTTGCTGCGAGGTGACCAGATCATCGCCGAGCGTTTGGAACTGATGACCCGTGGTCAGGCTGAACGGTTGATGGTTCTGCTGGAAGAAATCCTTGCAGAGGGAAATGCCGCATGGAGCGACCTGACAGCCATCGGCATAGGTGTTGGCCCCGGTAACTTCACTGGCATCCGCATTGGTGTCTCTGCCGCCCGTGGCTTGGCACTGGGGCTAGAAATTCCCGCGGTAGGCGTGACTGGTTTTGAAGCGCGGCAGACTGATGGGGAACTACCCGCAATTCCAGCGCCCCGCGACCATGTCTACGCTGCCCTGCCGGGCCAAGCACCGCGTCTGATGCCAGCGTCCGAGGCCACGGACGCCGCCCGCGGTGCCGGGCTGAGTTTTGCGCCCGAGGCCAGCCCAACAGGTCTCGCCGCATCCATTGCGCGCATCACTGCGCTGCGCTTTGAACAGGTCACCCAAGCCCCTGCCCCGCTTTATATGCGCGCTGCAGACGCGGCGCCATCGCGGGATGTTCCTCCGGCGCTGATTGATGGCTAGCCTGCTGATGCCCGCAGCGATGGCCAGCACCCATGCCGCCGCCTTTACCCGGTCCCGCCCCTGGAGCGAGGTTGAGTTTGCCGAACTGCTGGACAATCGCCTGACCTTTGTCGTCGGGGATGAGCGGTGTTTTGCACTGATACGGGTGATCGTGGACGAGGCCGAGTTGCTGACCATTGCCACCCACCCGGATCACCAGCGCCAGGGGTTGGCGCGCGCGGTGATGACGGACTGGCAGGCCCAAGCAGCACAACGCGGAGCAGTCACCGCCTTTCTGGAAGTGGCCGCCGATAACCGACAAGCCTGTCATCTATATGCGGTTAGTGGCTATTCTATCTGCGGGAATCGCCCTGCCTATTACCCCCGCCAAGATGGCACGGCAGTGGATGCGCAGATGATGCGACGAGCCTTACCCACAGCCAATTAGCCCTTGACCCTAAGCCAAGAGGCCAGAATCCCACCAAATGGTCAAAAAGCGGTTGACCCCTTGCCCGGGCTACGGCCTTAATCACTGCACCCTTTGAGATACATCTCAGACCGGGCGGCCGGCACTTCTGGTCGCTCCAAACAAAAAACAACCGGGAGTACCTAAATGACTCTGATGAAATCCCTGATGGGAGCGGCTGCGTCGCTGGCCCTGACCGCTGGCGCTGCTCTGGCAGAACCAGCCCTGATCTTTGATCTTGGCGGAAAATTCGACAAATCGTTCAACGAAGCGGCCTTTGGTGGCGCTCAGCGTTGGGCAGAAGAAACCGGCGAAACTTTCCGTGAAATCGAATTGCAGTCCGAAGCTCAGCGTGAGCAGGCTCTGCGTCGTTTTGCTGAAGTAGGTGCCAACCCAATCGTCATGGCTGGCTTTGCCTTTGCTGACGCGCTGGGTCAGGTCGCTGCTGACTATCCTGACACCAAGTTCGTCATCATCGACATGGTTGTTGATGCGCCAAACGTCCGCTCGGTTGTCTTCAACGAGCACGAAGGCTCGTATCTGGTTGGCATGATGGCTGCTCAGGCATCGAAATCCGGCACCGTTGGCTTCATCGGCGGCATGGACATTCCACTGATCCGCAAATTCGCTTGTGGTTATGCTCAGGGTGTCATGGCCTCCAACCCCGATGCAAAAGTCATCGCCAACATGACCGGCACCACTCCGGCGGCTTGGAACGACCCGGTTAAGGGTTCGGAACTAACCAAAGCACAGATCAGCCAAGGCGCTGACGTGATTTATGCTGCTGCTGGCGGTACAGGTGTTGGTGTTCTGCAGACTGCAGCCGACGAAGGCATCCTGTCCATCGGTGTGGACAGCAACCAGAACCACCTGCACCCAGGCAAAGTTCTGACTTCGATGATGAAGCGCGTCGACAATGCTGTGTTTTCCGCCTTCACCGATGGCGTTGACATGGAAACCGGCTTTAACGTCATGGGTCTGGCCAATGGCGGCGTCGGCTATGCACTGGACGACAACAATGCCTCGCTGGTCAGCGCTGACATGCAGGCATCGGTAGATGCTGCATCGGCTAAAATCGCCAGCGGTGAGCTGGTTGTCCACGACTATATGTCCGACGACAGCTGCCCGGCTCTGAACTTCTAAGCCACTCAGTTCAACAAAATTGAAGGGCCGCGCACCTATGCGCGGCCCTTTTCCCAAGGAGTGCTTTCATGCCATCTTACCTCAGATCCGCTTTTGATACCGCAGGCAGAGCCGCCACCATTTCGCGTGTGTCCATCATGACATCCGTCGAAACAGGAGCAGGCGCATGACCGTAGCTCCAGCCATCGAACTCAAAGGCATCTCCAAAGCCTTTGGCCCGGTCCAGGCCAATAAAGACATCTCGATCAGCGTCGCCCCGGGGACCATCCACGGGATCATCGGTGAGAACGGCGCTGGCAAATCCACCCTGATGAGCATCCTGTATGGATTCTATAAGGCCGACAAAGGTGAGATCTGGATCAACGGCAAGAACACCGTGATCCCTGACAGCCAAGCCGCCATTTCCGCTGGCATCGGCATGGTTTTCCAGCACTTCAAACTGGTTGAAAACTTCACCGTACTGGAAAACATCATCCTGGGCGCCGAGGATGGCAAACTGCTGAAACCCTCGCTGTCCAAGGCCCGCCGGATCCTGAAGGAACTGGCCGCAGAATACGAGTTGAACGTCGACCCTGACGCCCGCATCGATGAAATCGGTGTTGGCAAGCAACAGCGGGTCGAAATCCTCAAGGCGCTGTACCGTCAGGCCGACATACTGATCCTGGACGAGCCCACAGGGGTGCTGACCCCGGCCGAAGCCGACCAGTTGTTCCGCATTCTTCACCGTCTGCGCGAAGAAGGCAAAACCATCATCCTGATCACCCACAAGCTGCGCGAGATCATGGAGACAACCGACACCGTATCGGTGATGCGCCGTGGCGAGATGACCGCGACAGTCAAGACATCAGAAACTAGCCCGGCGCATCTGGCCGAGCTGATGGTGGGCCGCAAGGTACTGCTGCAGGTCGACAAAGTGCCTGCCAAGCCCGGTGCACCGGTGCTGGAGATCGAAAATCTGTCGGTGCGTGACGAAGACGGCGTTGAGCGGGTTAAAGGTATCAACCTGCAGGTCCGCGCCGGTGAAATCCTTGGCATCGCTGGGGTGGCTGGCAACGGCCAGTCCGAACTGCTCGAAGTGCTGGGCGGTATGCGTGGTGGCACTGGTTCTATCCGCATGCAAGGCGCCGAGCTGCCGCTGCATGGTCCCGGGTCACATGGACAGGCCCGCCGTCGCGCGCATATTGCCCACGTCCCCGAAGATCGCCAAAGCGAAGGCCTGATCATGGACTTCCACGCCTGGGAAAACGTTGCCTTTGGCTATCACCGCGATCCAGCGTACCAGCGTGGCATTTTGATGAACAATGCAGCACTGCAAGCAGACACCGAAGCCAAGATGAAGAAATTCGACGTGCGCCCACCGGACCCCTGGCTGGCGGCCAAGAATTTCTCGGGCGGCAACCAGCAAAAAATCGTTGTAGCGCGTGAGATCGAGCGTAACCCCGAATTGCTGCTGATTGGTCAGCCCACAAGGGGCGTCGACATTGGCGCAATCGAGTTCATCCACAAACAAATCGTTGAACTGCGCGATCAGGGTAAAGCGATTCTGCTGATCTCGGTCGAGCTGGAAGAGATCCTGTCGCTGGCCGACCGTGTGGCGGTGATGTTTGACGGTCACATTATGGGCGAACGCCTGCCGCATGAAACAGATGAAAAAGAACTGGGCCTGTTGATGGCCGGTGTCGCCGGGGAGGCCGCATAAGATGGACAAGATGCCCAAATGGGCCGATGTGGTGCTGATCCCGCTGATCAGCCTGATATTGGCCGCTGCGATTTCTGCGCTGGTAATCCTCGCCATTGGCGAAGATCCGGTTGAGGCCGTCAAACTGATGGTCGATGGCGCCTTAGGCTCGACCTATGGCTGGGGTTATACGCTCTATTACGCTACCAATTTCCTGTTCACCGGCTTGGCGGTCTCAGTAGCCTTTCACGCCCGCATGTTCAACATCGGCGGTGAAGGTCAGGCGATGCTGGGCGGCTTGGGTGCAGCGCTGGTCTGCCTCTACATTCCCTGGCCACATTGGACTATGGCGCTGCTTGGAGCCTCACTCGGTGCGGCAATTTTTGGCGCTGCATGGGCGGCAATCCCAGCTTATCTGCAAGCCAAACGCGGCAGCCATATCGTCATCACCACCATCATGTTCAACTTTATCGCCGCTGCGGTTCTGAACTATGTGCTGGTCAACCTGCTGCGGCCCAAGGGCTCGATGGATCCCGCCACTGCGCGTTTCTCTGAGACGGTCCACTTGCCCACCCTGCACGAAATGCTGGCCCCGCTTGGCATCGCCTTCAACAAAGCCGGCCCGGCAAACGTAAGTTTCCTTGTGGCTATTGCAGCCTGCGTCGCGATTTGGCTGCTAATCTGGCACACCAAGCTGGGATTTGAAATCCGCGCCTTTGGCAAGTCCGAGCAGGGCGCGCTTTATGCCGGTATATCGCCGTTTAAAATCACCATGATTGCAATGCTGATCTCGGGTGGTTTGGCCGGTATGATGGCCATCAATAACGTCATGGGCGAGGCCGAGCGACTGGTGCTGAACGCCACCGAAGGCGCCGGCTTCATCGGCATCGCCGTGGCCCTGATGGGGCGATCACATCCGTTTGGCGTGTTCCTATCCGCGATTCTATTTGGCTTCCTGTACCAAGGTGGCGCAGAACTGGCGCTATGGACCAAAATCCCGCGTGAAATGATCGTAGTGATCCAGGCGCTGGTGATACTGTTCACCGGAGCATTGGACAACATGGTGCGAATGCCACTTGAGAAAATCTTCATTGCACTACGGAGGGTCAAGGCCTGATGGATTTCCTGACACTCATCCAGGTGCTGGACAGCACCATTCGTCTGGCTACGCCGCTGCTGTTGGCCTGCCTTGCTGGCCTATTCTCAGAACGTGCAGGCATTTTCGACATCGGCCTTGAAGGCAAGATGCTGGCAGCAGCCTTCTTCTCGGCCGCCATAGCAGCAGTAACCGGCAACGTCTGGCTAGGCCTGTTGGCTGGGATCGCTGCCTCTCTGGTGCTCAGCGCCCTGCACGGGTTGGCGTCAATCACCTTTCGCGGCAACCAACTGATCTCGGGACTGGCGGTCACCATGCTGGCCCAGGGCTTTACGGTATTGGTTGCGCAAAGCTGGTTCAAACAGGGCGGGCGCACTCCGGCATTGGACATGGACGCCCGTTTTGGCCCGATCACCTTTCCCTTCGCTGACAGCGTGGCAGATGTGCCGGTGATTGGACCGATCTACTCCGAGCTGCTGTCTGGCCACTCAATCCTGGTCTACCTGGCCTTCGCAGCGGTCCCGGCCTCGTGGTGGATCCTCTACCGGACGCGCTTTGGCCTGCGCCTTCGCGCGGTTGGTGAAAATCCCGCAGCCGTGGACACAGCCGGCATATCAGTTGTTGGGCTGCGCTTTGCCGCCGTAGCCATCTGCGGAGTGCTTTGCGGCATTGCAGGCGCTTATCTCGCAACCTCGCTGCAAGCCAATTTTGTCAAAGATATGACGGCAGGGCGTGGCTATATCGCTCTGGCGGCCCTGATCTTTGCCAAATGGCGGCCCTGGCACGCGATGGGCGCCTGTCTGCTGTTTGGCCTGCTCCAGGCCGTGGCAATACGGTTCCAAAATATCGAACTTGGCGGTATCACTATCCCGGTTCAGATGATGGACGCACTGCCTTATATCCTGACTGTGGTGATCCTAGCCGGGTTTGTCGGCAAGGCGATCCCGCCCAAAGCCGGCGGCGAACCCTATGTAAAAGAACGCTGAACCACTAAGCGAACCATCACCAACAACGCCCGGCCCAGTGCCGGGCGTTTGCATTTCCGGCTCCCAAATTCTCCCGCCCGTCGCCGAGGCATCTGCGATGCCCGCTCCCGTTGGGCGTGGCGCCGTGCAAAGCACGGCGCCACGCCCAAGTCTGTTCAGGGTTTGTCGGCTTCAGCCGGTGCACCCTGCAGACGCGGGAGACCACCGCTGGCCATAAAATCCTGCTGATCAATAAGTCCAGTTGCCACTAAACGCTGTCCAGAGTGCTGCGTAGCAGCATCGGTAGTTGATTTTGGCCAAGCGCCCGGTTTAACAAAGACTATGCAAATTTATCTTCCTATCGCCGAGGTTTCGGTCAATGCCTTCCTGCTTTTAGGGCTGGGCGGCATGGTCGGCATACTGTCCGGAATGTTCGGAGTCGGTGGCGGGTTTCTAATGACCCCGCTGCTGTTCTTTATCGGCATTCCGCCCGTTGTGGCCGTTGCCACCGAGGCCAACCAGATTGTGGCCTCCTCCTTTTCCGGAGTACTGGCGCATTTTCGAAGACGAACGGTAGATATAAAGATGGGGTTGGTGCTGCAGGCCGGTGGCCTGATTGGCGCCGCCTTCGGTGTCCTGGTTTTCAACTACTTAAAGGCCCAGGGCCAGGTCGACCTGCTGGTCAAACTCTGCTACGTCGTGTTCCTTGGTGTCGTCGGTGGGTTGATGTTCATCGAAAGCCTGAATGCCATCCTCAAATCCAAAAAATCTGGCGGTGCCGCTGCCGCCCGCCGTCAACGCAGTTGGATACATGCCCTGCCCTTTAAGATGCGGTTCCGCACCTCGGGGCTGTATATCTCGGTTATCCCACCAGTTTTGGTCGGCATCAGCGTCGGCATCCTCGCTGCAATCATGGGCGTTGGCGGTGGCTTCATCATGGTGCCCGCGATGATCTACATCCTGGGCATGCCCACAAAAGTGGTGATCGGAACTTCGCTGTTTCAGATCATCACTGTGACCGCCTTTACCACCATGCTGCACGCCACCACCAACTATACCGTGGACATCGTGCTGGCGGTTTTGTTGCTGATCGGAGGTGTCATCGGCGCCCAGATCGGCACCCGCATTGGGGTCTACATGAAGGCTGAGCAATTGCGCATCCTGCTGGCGCTGATGGTCATCATCGTCTGCGGCACGCTGGCAATGGACCTATTGCTGACACCGTCCGAGCTGTTTTCGCTTGGCGCACAAGGAGGGCATTGATCATGCGTTTCCTACTGATCGCCATTTTGCTGTTCGCCCTGCCCGTTCAGGCCGCTGAAGAAGAGGTCGTACTGGGGCTGAGCCAGGATCGTGTCGCAATCACCGCAGATTTCGATGGCTCTGAAATCCTGATCTTTGGGGCGGTCAAACGCGAGACGCCTATCCCCGTCACTGAACCGCTGCAGGTCATCGTGACCGTGTCGGGTCCGCAGCAACCGGTGCTAGTCCGGCGCAAAGAGCGCAAATTCGGCATCTGGATCAATGTCGACTCTGTGCTGGTGGATTCTGCGCCTACGTTCTACGCCGTGGCCACCAGCGCCCCATTCGACCAGGTGATTACCGATACCGAAGATCTGCGGTACCGCATTTCAATCAAGCGGGCGATCCGCTCGGTTGGCGCGGCCATGCACATTCGGGGCGCTCAGGATTTTGCCGATGCGGTGGTGCGGGTCCGTGAAAGCGAAGAGCTATATTCAGTGCGCGAAAACACCGTGGCTGTTGACCAGCAGACGCTATTTCGTACTGCAATCGACATGCCCGCCGACCTGACCGAAGGCGATTATACCGCGCGCATATTCCTGACCCGGAATGGCAAAGTTGTCTCGCACTATGAAACCAACATCGACGTGCGCAAAGTCGGGCTTGAACGGTTTCTCTATTCGATGTCGCGCGAGCAGCCGTTTTGGTACGGCCTGATGTCACTGGCTATTGCCATTGCTGCTGGCTGGGGTGCCTCAGCCGCCTTTAGGCTGTTGCGCAACAATTGACGCCAGCCGCAGATAATTGCTCCAATCTCAGCCGCGACCGATATAGGGCATCTTGGTCGCCATCACGGTCATGAATTGAACATTGGCCTCGGGCGGCAGTTGCGCCATGTGCAGCACGGACCGGGCGGCGTCTTCTACCGCGAAACTCTGCATTGGTTCTGCCTCGGGGTTATCCTGCAACATGCGGTACCCCAGATCCTCGACCATGGGCGTGCGGGCATTACCGATGTCAATCTGGCCACAGGCAATGTCATAGGGGCGGCCGTCCAGAGAAAGGCTGCGGGTCAGGCCGGTGATCGCCGATTTTGTGGCTGCATAAGGCGCTGAATTCGGGCGTGGGACATGCGCAGCAATAGAGCCATTGTTGATGATCCGTCCGCCCTGCGGTGACTGGTGCCGCATCTGCCGGAACGCCGCACGGGCAGCCAGGAACATACCGTTCAGGTTAACATTCACCGAGGTAAACCAATGCTCCAGCTCGATCTCGTCAATGCTGCCGCCCGGCGTGAAGATGCCCGCGTTATTGAACAATACATCCAACCGCCCTGACGTCATGGCAAAGCGGTTGAACGCCGCATCCACTGCCGCCGGTTCGGTGACATCTGCAGGCAAGACCACCGCATTTTCATGCCCCTCAGCCACCTCCTGCAACGCCGCCTCACGCCGCGCCAGCAGGCCAACCTGCCAGCCTTCAGCCAGAAACAACTCTGCCACCGCCCGGCCAATGCCCGAGCTGGCACCTGTAATCACAATCGACTTCATTCGCCTTCGACCTCCAGTTTCAACGTCGCAGCCGGAGCCGCACGTAAATCATCTACCACCAATGGGCCGCTGGGTTTGGCCAGTCGGTTGCGCACCACCCAGATCAGCCGCTCTTGCGCCCGGGTGATAGCCACATAGGCCAGCCGTTTCCACAACGGCTGCCCCGCCTCAACCCGCCCCATGCGCGCAGCGACAAACAGATCGGGGGCAAACACCTGAGTAGTCGCCCATTGCGAACCCTGCGCCTTGTGGATAGTCACAGCGGCCCCGTGCAGAAAAGTCGCCCCCATGCGCGCGGCAAAGGGAATAAATGGCTCTTCCTCGTCCGGTTTTTCGATCTTCACAATCGAGGCAGCACTGACCTGCGGATCTTCGGCGCCCATCACATGCAACCGCGAAAACCCAGGTTTGCGCCCGGGTCCAAGGTATACCACCTGAGCGCCCTTGATCAGCCCACGTGCCTCAAGATCCAGCCGCTTTTTACGGTGCTTCATCGGCAGTTCAATGCCGTCGCAGATCAGTGGCTCGCCCTCCATCAGCGCATCTTCGGGCGCGCCATGCACGGTTCGAAAAGCATTGATCAGTTTGATCCGGGTCGCATTTCGCCAAACCAGCACCGGGCTGCGCGCCATCAGATCGACCTCAACCCGCTGCCCCCAAACCACCCGATCATCCCGCTTCGAAACATCCTCGATCATCTGCTCAAAATCCTGGAACGTCAGTTGTGGATCAGCCAGAGCATGGGCCAGATCCAGGATCGGATTGTCAGCATCCTGACGGTGGATGCGATGCAGTTCCAGCTTGCGGTTTTCGGGCATTGCATCAAACACCATCGAGCCGGATTGGTTCACCGGTGCCAACTGAGCCGGGTCGCCAAACAGCAACAAGGTGGGGAAAATCTCTTTCAGATCATTGTATTGGCGTTCATCCAACATCGAGGATTCATCGACGAATCCAATGTCCAAAGGTTCCTCGCGGCGTTTCCACCCGGTGATAAAGTCTGATCCACGCAGCCCGGCAGACGCCATTGCTCCGGGAATGGATTTGTTACGCTCGTAGAACGCCGCAGCACGGGCCAACGCCTCGTCGGTCAGCCCCTCAATCTCTGGCGGATCCCCCCTGCCGGTCAACCACTCGGCCAGTTTCTCGTACTCGGGATCATACATCGGTGTATAAAGAATGCGGTGGATGGTCGTGGCCGGCACGCCGCGCAGCCGCAGAACCGAGGCCGCTTTGTTGGTCGGCGCAAGAATTGCCAACGTACGGCGATCGCCCTTTTTGCGGCTCTCATAATCGCCCGACACTACATCGACACCAGACTGTTCCAAGGCCTTGTAAAGTTCAGCCAGAAGCAGCGTCTTGCCCGAGCCCGCCTTGCCGATCAAGGCCATCACGCCGCCTTCGCCTTTGGGCGCCTGCAACAGACTGTCATCAAGATCGACGCCGGCCAAGCGCAGCATTTCGGTCACGCTGTCATAGGCAGCGGCCTGATCATCGGAGAACTGAATGGGAAGTGTGGTCATGTCGCAACCCTACAGGCGCAGGGCTGGCTTCACCAGAGGCCAGCCCCGCGTTTGCCAGGTGTTTTAAGCACTCAAGGCCATCGGCAGATCTGCAGAACCGCCAAAGGAACGGTCAAACCACATGCGCGAAATCTCAGGCGCAATACCTGCCCGCTGGGCCACCATATCATAGCTGTTTGGAGTGAATTCCCAGAGCCCGACATTGATCTGATCGCGACCAGTGCCCTCGGTGCCCAATACCTCCGGCGATGAGCCGATAGACCGGTAAATGCGGATCATGCGGCGATCAAAGACGCCGACGAAGTGATCTATGTGGAAATTGCGCATGATTTCACCACCGCCCAGCATCAGCGCTCCGGCTACTTTGCTGGTGGCATCGCGCGACAGGCAGAACCGGGTGCATTCCCAGATGAACGGGCTCTGGATCGGCACTCCACCGGTCAAATGTCCAAATATGTCATTGACCATAACCTGCCCTGTGGTTGGCAAAAATCGCATGGAGCCACCATGGCTACCGTCGGGTTGTTCCCAAATAACATAAAGCGGGTTTAGCGCGTCATACTCGTCGCGCTCCTCACCAGCCTGATCAATATTAACGTCCCAGCCTAGCCGGGTTTTGAACTGATCCGCCCGGTCGACAAACATCGAATGTGCCAGGTCAGAGAATTTATGAAGGTCGTTTGCGTAAATATAACGAAGCATTGTAGTTCCCTTTTCCATAAAAAGAGAACAAAACCTACGAGCAAAATGGTTAACGTATCATAAGTATTTTGTTAATTAATGGAAACAAATTGTTAAACGACAATTAGCCCACGACTCATTGCTCGCGCAATGGCATGTGTGGTATTTAGCGCACCTAATTTGAACCGGGCACTTTCGATGTAAACACGCAGTGTATGTTCAGAAATAGACAGTGTCTCAGCCACTTGAGCACGGCTGTAACCCATAGCCAGCAGGGTCATAACGTCGACTTCACGTGGTGACAAAGTACGAGACTGTTCCGGCGTCCGGTTGGGTTCAAAGTCCAGTGCCTTGCGGTTGAAATAGTGCGCCAGCAGAATCAGATCGCGGCTGTGCTTTTCGGTAAATTTTTCCCAGCTCTGGTCGTCACAGTCGTGACTAATGGTAAACAAGGCAAATTGTCCATTTGGTCCGCGAATCGGAATTGAATACCCCTGGTTGCCAACACCGTGCTCCAATGCATCTTTTAGGAATACGCGTGCCGACTTGCTGGACCAGTCCAACCGTTTCCAATCCACCGGGTGGAAGCGTTGAAAGCAACCGGTGATAACTGGGTCGGTGCGCAAGTAGCCCTGCTCCAAATATCGCTGAACCCATTCCGGAGAATATGTACCACAGCCATATTGCTCTCCGGCACTGTCGACCCAATGGTAAACGATGTGATCGATTTCAAAAAGGTCGCGCACCTTTTCAATGACGTCTTGAATGCCTTCAAGTGTACTGGTGGCCTCCAGTATCTTCAGGATCTTGTCCAGGTTTATTCTGTTTGCCATTCGTCCGAGCACCAGCTGTATCATTCAGGGACGCCAATTCAGCCGTTGCGATCACAAGGGTTTCATCCAAGTGATCAGCCAAAGCTCCCAGGTCATTTGCAGTAGCAAATGACCGTAGGTCAACGATAACGTCCAGCATCCAGTGTTTTCTAGTCATAGCAGTGCCTTATTCCGCAAGTACAGCGTCAAAACAGAATAACATGTATGCATATCGTTAAAACACTCGCTGTTTTTCCCTCCCCTGAAACAGTGAGGCCGAGATTTGCAAGTCTATGTAACCACACATCCCGACTTCAGAACGCAAATCCCCCCGAACCACAGGCAGTGATTCGGGGGGCGTGCAACCACGGTAAGACTGCAGCTCAAGACGTGAAACTTTCTGGCTAGTGCTGCCCGGCTTCAAGCACATCTTCGAGGGTGCGCAGACCGGTTTTTGGCGCCTGCACCAGCACCGACATATTGCCCGGTTTATGCTCGTTTCTCAGCATTTTCATATGCGCCTGCGGCAGGTCCGCCCACGAGAACACCTCGGACATACAAGGGTCAAGACGGCGTTCCAGCATCAGCTTGTTAGCCGAGGCGGCCTGCTTGAGATGCGCAAAATGGCTGCCCTGCAGACGCTTCTGGTGCATCCACATGTAACGCACGTCCAAGGTCAGATTGAACCCCGTGGTGCCAGCGCAGATCACCACCATGCCGCCCTTTTTACAGACAAAAGTCGAAACCGGGAATGTTGCCTCGCCCGGGTGTTCAAACACGATGTCAACGTTATTGCCCTTGCCGGTGATCTCCCAGATAGCCGCACCAAACTTGCGCGCCTCTTTGAACCAGGCGCCATATTCGGCGGTGTTCACTGTTGGCATCTGCCCCCAGCAGTTAAAGTCCTTGCGGTTCAGCACACCCTTGGCGCCCAGCCCCATCACAAACTCGCGCTTGTCCTCGTCCGAAATCACCCCGATGGCATTACCGCCAGCCGTGTTGATCAACTGGATCGCATAAGAGCCCAGACCGCCGGAAGCGCCCCAGACCAGCACGTTCTGACCCGGCTTTAACTCATGCGGGTGGTGGCCAAACAGCATCCGGTAGGCCGTTGCCAGTGTCAGCGTATAACAGGCGCTTTCTTCCCAAGTCAGATGCTTGGGGCGTGGCATCAACTGCTGCGCCTGTACGCGAGTGAACTGACCAAACGATCCGTCCGGCGTTTCATATCCCCAGATCCGCTGGCTGGTCGAGAACATCGGATCGCCGCCGTTGCATTCCTCGTCATCGCCGTCGTCTTGGTTACAGTGGATGACTACCTCGTCGCCAACCTTCCAGCGAGTGACCTTGTTGCCCACGGCCCAGACGATGCCAGCCGCATCCGATCCGGCGATGTGATAGGGCTGTTTGTGACCGTCAAACGGGCTGATCGGCGTGCCAAGTGCGGCCCAGACCCCATTGTAATTGACCCCCGCTGCCATCACCAGAACCAGCACCTCGCGGCTGTCCAGCTTGGGCACATCAACCACTTCCTGCAGCATCGCGCTGTCTGGGTCGCCATGACGCTCTTTGCGGATCGCCCAAGCGTACATCTTTTTGGGGACATACCCCATCGGCGGCATCTCACCCATTTCATACAGGTCTTTTTCGGGCGCCTCATACGCCAATACGCCAGGGTTGGTGTCCAGAGCCATAACAGCCTCCATTTTGCCTCTTTTGCCGCAGTGCAGAATCGCGGTGCTCACTAGGGAATAAAAACGCTCAAGCAATAAAGCAACCGCTTTCGTGCATGCTTTGTAATTTTATAACCCCGCAAGTGCAGCATTTCATTTTGCGGGTGCAGAAATGTCCGAACTGTCCTCGCTGGGAACCAGGTGCCGAATAGAGTTAGCGTAGAAACTCAGCAGGTCACGTTCACTATCAACCGGGCTAAAACGGCCAGCCTCGCTGGACACTACGCCGCGCTCGACCAGTTGGCGCAGCCCCACTTCGGCGGCGTAGTCCCAATCTTGCCGCGGCATGTGGATATGCGCCAATGGCATTTGCTCGATCAGCTGTCCTATTTTCTGTGTCAATGCCGACCGTGACATGGTGCCATGTTCGCACAACAGCCAAGCGACCAAGGGCACCGGCAGCACAGGCACGATCTCTCCGATGCGTCGCATCAGGTCCTGAGCCAGCGATTTAGTGACATCGCCGGTTTTACCTGAGGTAAATTCAGTCAGGCGGACCGGGCGGCCAAAGCTGACCGCCGCATAGCCAAACCGGTGATAGCGCCCGGTCATCCACAGCCAGAGCTGACGCAACATGCGATAGCAAACCACACCGATTCCCGCCCGAAACCGCCGTTCCTGTGCCCGCGCAGCCGAGGTCAGAATCTTATCCTCAAGCACCCGGTCATAATTCAACGCCACAGGCACAAACACCACGTCGCGGCCCTTTGGGTCGTGACCATCGACAATATATTTCAGCAGCCCCAATTTGGGCTCAGCCAGTGCGCCCGTCAGGCTCAACCCGCCTTCGGGGAACATCGCCTGCGTCACCCCAGCCTCGGTTGCCAGCCGCACATAGGTTGCCAGTACCCTGCGATACAGATCATTTCGCGAGCGACGGCGGATGAAATACGCTCCCATCGCCCGGATCAAACGACTTAACGGCCAAACCTGCGCCCACTCTCCCACCGCATAAGACAGCGCCGAGCGTTCAGCGGCGAGATAGGTCACCAGCACGTAATCCATGTTGGACCGGTGGTTCATCACAAACACCACCGTCGCCTCAGTTTCGATCTGGCGCAACTCTGCTTCGTCGTAATGACCCAGCCGAACTCGATATATTGCATTGGACAAAAAGCGGGTCAGCCGAATGGCAAAGCCAAAATAAGCAATTGCGGAAAACGACGGCACGATTTCGCGGGCATAGCGGCGGGCCTCTTGAAAAGCGACGTTTTCGGGAATGCCCTGTGCCTGGGCATGTTTGGCAATCGCCTGTCCAACCTGTGGATCATAGATCAACCGCTGGATCATGTCGTAGCGCCGCGCCAGTTTGAACGGCTGTATCGGTCGTTCCAGCCGCTGGTTCAGCTTGGCCACTGCCCGCTCTAACCGACGCCGGAAAAACCAGCGCACCGAGGGGATCATCACCTTGTCCAGAGCGGCAATCAGGGCAAAACCCAGAATTAAAATCAGCAGCCAAAGTGGCATTTCAACAGCGCGTGACATGCAACAAGACTGACAGGAAAAAACCTATGGGTAAATCCCAACCATCCATTTCAACTTACGGGGCAATTACCCCCACCTGTAACAACAGACTATTGCCACAGGGTATTTTCAGACTATCCTGAATTAGTAGACCCACTCACTGAATGCATCGGCGCCTTGGCGTTTGATCCTAAACTTCATTTTGCAGAGAAAGAATATCATGTTCTCAAAAAGACAACTGATTACCGCAATGGCCGCTTTGGCCGTCACCGCAACCACCGCGCTTCCGGCCTTTGCGCTGGATCGGCGGGTGAAAATTGTCAATGACACTGGCTATGTGCTTGTTGAATTCTATGGTTCGAACAAAGGCTCGACGTCTTGGGAGGAGGACATCCTGGGGCGAGATGTTCTGCGTTCGGGATCATCTGTGATGATCGATTTCGACGACGGTACTGGCTATTGTAAATTCGACTTCAAAGCCATTTTCGATGACGGCGATGAGTTGATCCGCAAAGGTGTCAACATTTGCGAGATCGGCACCTATACCTATAACTAGTGATCCCAGTCTCTTGGACCAATGATGAGCGCGCCGACTTAGGGTCTGGCGCGCTTTTTCATGTGAAATTTCACAATTGCCGCAATGCAGCGAATTGACAGCGCCACAATCTTCCCCGTATCAAGTCCGTGACGAAATAAAATTACAACAACGCATCACGAGGCCCCGATGACGCAGAAAGACCGCCCCTGGCTGATCCGTACCTATGCCGGCCACTCCACCGCCACGGCCTCGAACGCGCTGTACCGCAGCAATCTGGCCAAGGGTCAGACCGGGCTGTCGGTCGCATTTGATCTGCCGACCCAGACTGGTTACGACAGCGACCATACTCTGGCGCGCGGGGAAGTGGGCAAGGTTGGGGTGCCGGTCTGTCATCTGGGCGATATGCGCGCCCTGTTCGATAAAATCCCGCTGAGCCAAATGAACACCTCGATGACCATCAACGCCACCGCGCCCTGGCTGTTGTCGCTCTATATAGCTGTGGCCGAAGAGCAAGGCGCCGACGTACGCAACCTGAAGGGCACCGTGCAGAACGACCTGATCAAGGAATACCTGAGCCGCGGCACCTATATCTGCCCGCCCAAGCCCAGCCTGAAGATGATCGCCGACGTGGCCGAGTATTGTTATAGCAACGTGCCCAAATGGAACCCGATGAATGTCTGTTCCTACCACCTGCAAGAGGCCGGTGCGACACCGGAACAAGAGCTTGCCTTTGCCTTAGCTACCGGCCAAGCAGTCCTGGACGAACTCAGACCAAGAGTACCTGCCGAGGATTTCCCAGCGCTGGTTGGTCGGATTTCATTCTTCGTCAATGCAGGCATCCGCTTTGTCACCGAGATGTGCAAGATGCGCGCCTTTGTCGATCTGTGGGATGAGATCTGCGAAACAAGGTATGGCGTCACCGACCCCAAATACCGCCGCTTTCGCTATGGTGTGCAGGTCAACTCACTGGGGTTGACCGAGCAGCAGCCTGAAAACAACGTCTACCGCATCCTGATCGAGATGTTGGCCGTGACTTTGTCGAAAAATGCCCGCGCCCGCGCGGTGCAGCTGCCAGCCTGGAACGAAGCCCTTGGCCTGCCGCGCCCCTGGGACCAGCAATGGTCGATGCGGATGCAGCAAATCCTGGCCTATGAGACCGATCTTTTGGAATTTGAAGACCTGTTCGAAGGTAACCCTGCAGTAGACCGTAAGGTCGAAGAGCTGAAAACAGGCGCCCGCGCCGAGCTGAACAACCTTGAGGGCATGGGGGGCGCGGTGGCCTCGATTGAATACATGAAATCACGGCTGGTGGATTCAAACGCCGAACGACTAGGGCGGATCGAGCGCAACGAAACCGTGGTGGTTGGCGTCAACCGCTGGACCGAGGGTGAACCCTCGCCGCTGCAAAGTGAAGACGGTGGCATCATGGTGGTTGATCCGGCGATGGAACAGGAACAGGTGGATCGCCTGAACGACTGGCGCCGTGACCGCGATGATGCACAGGTCCAGGCCGCACTGGCGGCCCTGCGCAAGGCCGCCCAGAACGGCGACAATATTATGCCGCCATCCATCGTCGCCGCCAAAGCCGGTGTTACCACTGGTGAATGGGCGGAAGAGATGCGACAGGTTTACGGCACCTATCGCGGCCCAACCGGTGTATCACCCTCTGTCTCCAACAAGACCGAAGGGTTGGACGAGTTGCGCGACGCGGTGAATACCGCGAGCGACAAACTGGGGCGGCGGTTAAAATTTCTGGTTGGCAAACCCGGTCTCGACGGCCACTCGAACGGCGCTGAGCAGATTGCCTTTCGCGCCCGCGACTGTGGCATGGACATTTCTTATGACGGCATTCGCCTCACCCCTGCAGAACTGGTCGCATCGGCGCTGGAGGATCAGGCCCATGTGGTTGGCCTATCGATCCTGTCGGGCAGTCACCTGCCACTGGTGCAAGAGACAATGGATCGCATGCGCGCCGCCGGATTGGGTCAAATTCCGGTAATCGTCGGAGGAATCATCCCGGACGTTGATGCCGAAACGTTAATTCAAATGGGCGTTTCGCGTGTTTACACTCCAAAAGACTTCGAGTTAAATTCAATCATGAAGGACATAATCGCCCTTGCAGCACCCCAATCGGTTGAAATTTGATAAAAAAGAACAGATATCAGAGCCAAAAGAGCAAAAAAAATGATGAAATCCGTCTGACAATTGGGCCATAACGCGATACGCGCTAATTAATTGCGTAGGTACTACAAATTGGAGACTAATATGACCCTCAACCTTGCGGAAATGTCGCGTAAAGATCTTCTGCAACTCAAGACGGATGTTGATGAAGCCCTGAAAACGGCCGAACAACGCGAACGTCTTGAAGCACTTAAGGCCGCAGAACAAGCCGCAGCACAATTCGGTTTTTCGCTTGAGGAAATTGCCAATGGTGGCCGCGCAGCGGGTAAACGATCAAAGGCTGCTCCGAAATACAGAAACCCGGCAAACCCAGAAGAAACCTGGACCGGTCGTGGTCGTAAACCGCATTGGATTCACACGGCCTTGACATCGGGTGCCGATATCTCTGATCTGGAAATCTAATCCAGATACGGAGAGCGATCGCATGACTATTCATATTGGTGCCGCAAAGGAAGATATTGCGGAAACCGTCCTTCTGCCGGGCGATCCTTATCGCGCGAAATGGGCGGCAGAAACCTTCCTGACGGATGTACGCCTAGTGAATGAAGTGCGCGGCATGCTGGGATTCACTGGAACCTGGAAGGGACATCGCGTCACCATCCAGGGCAGCGGCATGGGAATGCCGTCGCTGTCGATCTATGTCAACGAGTTGATCCGCGACTATGATGCCAAAACACTGATCCGCATTGGATCCTGTGGCGGCATGCAGGAGCAGGTCAAACTGCGCGACGTGATCGTGGCAATGACTGCCAGCACCCTCAGCACCCCATCTCGTGGCATCTTTAAAGAGCTGAACTTTGCTCCTTGTGCCGACTGGGGTCTGCTGCGCGCTGCTGTTCAGGCGGCCGAGGCCAAGGGCACCACCACCCATGTTGGTGGGATTTATTCAGCGGATGTGTTCTATGATGAGCGCCCCGATCTGAATGAACAAATGGTCCGTCACGGCATCCTGGGCGTCGAGATGGAAGCCGCCGAACTGTATAATCTCGCCGCCCGTCATGGAAGACGGGCGCTGGCTGTGCTGACAGTTTCGGATCATCTGCTGACTGGCGAGGCAATGCCTTCGGATCAGCGCGAACGCAGCTTTGGGGACATGGTTGAAATCGCCCTCGAGGCCGCCTTTAGCTGAACCTACCAGTACTTACGAACCGAACAAACCAACAGCCGTACCGGATACCCTTCTGGCACGGCTGTTATTTATTGATGGGCAATTTTCTGAGCCACAACGTTTAGCGACCGTGGCTGCCGTCATAGCCGTTGGGTTGAGATCGAACCCAGCCCTCTAGCGCATCGGCAGCGGGGGCAAACACCTCAACCAGCAACGGATGACAAGACGCCTCGTCGCTGGAGTGTTCAGAACTGCAATCACCACCAGGACAGGCGCTAAGGGCGCCCAACAGGTCGATCTCGGCAAAGAACTCCAGATAGTCGCCGGGCCGCACCGGCGAGGCCTTCATGAAATACTGCCCGGTGTCGCGGGTGAAACCGGTGCACATAAAGACATTCAGCACGTCATGCACATGTGGCTCAGCCTCGGCCAAGGACACGCCTTGGTGGTCCGCCAGCGCACGGGTCAGGTTGGAATGACAACAGTAGTGATACTGGCTGCCCGCCAGCAGATTACCGGTATAGGGGTCGCAGCGGGTGCCAATCACATCATGAACCGAACCACCGTACTGATCGATGCCATACCAGCCCAGCGTGTCATGCGTGATCGTCGCCATTGAACGCAAATGTGGGAAACTCGTCCACATCCGCTCACCTGTGGTGATGTGAGTGCCATGCAGCGCGCGTGTCTTGCCTGAATAGAACCGCTCGGACAGATCATCGCGGTTCCACAGGTTCAGATCGCCCACCTGCGGCCCATCAACAGAAGAGATGCGAAAGAAATGCCCGGCGGGCACCTCAAAACAGGCCGCGTCACGGGCCGGGACCAGAACCTCATCCGTTTTGACAGCACTTTTCCGCGCCTGATGATAGAGCGTCAGATCTGCAGATGGCAGGCTGTCATTCGGATAGCAAATCACCGGCGCCACAGCGCGGCGCGCCGCTGCGTCATCGGGCGCAGTAGCCACGTCATCCATATCAGGTTCAAAGACTGTTTTGGTCATCGGTCTGGGGCTCCATCTTGCTTCGCCATATCAAGACCTAGCAGGACAGCGGATGCAAGCCATCTACATGTGCCTGTAACTGTCTCCTGGCACATTTGTTTCAATACGCCAGAAGATCACTGTTGACCGACAAGTCTATCTTCAGTTCGAGAAGCGTTTGGCGAAGAAATCGACCATTTCGGATACCATGTCGTCGCCCTGGCCCTCGTCAATAGCCGTGGTCATCGCGGTATTGGCGCCACCTGACATGATCGTCTCGGCCCCCAAGTCATCAGCCATTTTACGATAATAGCCAACATCCTTTGACGCATTGCGGATCGAAAATGCCAACTGGCTGGAATCCCCGTCCACGGCATACCCCTTAACGAAATCCATCATGCCCGAGCGCAGCGGCCCAGCCGACATCACATCATACAGACCTTGACGCGGTACACCTGCCTGATCTGCCATAGCAAAGGCTTCGGCCATCGCATTGGCCACAGTCATTCCAAAGAAATTGTTGATCAGCTTGATGGTGTGACCCGAGCCCAACTCGCCCAGGTGGAACACGTTTTCACCCAGATCTTCGAGCACCGGCTGAACCTTTTCAAAGGCCTCGCGATCACCCGAGCACATGATATTCAGCAATCCGTCTACGGCGTGTGACGGGGTGCGCCCTAGTGGAGCGTCCAGATAGATCGCCCCCTTGGCGGCCACTTCGGCGCCCAGTTCCTTGGTCGATCCGGGCAGCGAGGTGCCAAAATCGATTACAATCACGCCAGGCCGCAATCCAGCGATCACCCCGTCGGCACCACGCATCCGGCTTTCCACCGAATCCGAGGTCCCCATGCATAGCATCACGATATCCGAGGCCTCGGCCACGGCGCGGGCATTGACGCCTTCGGTAGCTCCATTGGCAACGGCTGCGTCCACGCGTGGGCGGGACACATTGCCCAGCACGTTAAGTGAATAACCCAGCGATTGTAGGCGACCGACCATAGCGGCGCCCATCAGTCCAAGTCCGATAAATCCGATGTTTGGTTTTGTCATTTTATTGCTCTCTACAATGGTGAATTGAATAGGATCGGGGCAAGGCCCCAGATGAACACGCCGCCCAGAAGCTTTAGTCTGGGCGCAGAACGGTCAAATTGGACAGGGTCACATCCGGGTCAGGCCAAACCCCAGTATAGGCCTGAAAACTACGCATCGCCATGTGCTTGAACAAATCGAAGCCAGTCAGAATGCGCAGTCCAGCCCCACTGCAGTCGTTCAGAAATTGCGTGTCTGTTGGCGTATAGACCGCATCAAAACTCCAAGACTGAGTGCCTATTAGATCAGCCGCAAAGGCTGTACCTGGCTTGTATCCCATGCCCAAAGGCGTTGCATTGACCAAACCGTCCGCGCCCCTGATCGCATCCGGCCACTGGTCAGGTGATACGATCGTGGCGCGGGGCCCAATGCGGCTGGCCAGATCATGGGCGCTCTCGGCCAAGGTATCAAAAATCCTGATCTCGCTGGCTCCAAGCTCAACCAGCGCCGGCGCAATCGCGCGCGCAACACCACCCGCACCTGCCAAGGCAACCACACCCACCGGAGTATTCTCCATCTGAGTCTTCCAAGCCGACAAGAAACCGGAATAGTCGGTATTGAATCCGGTCAACCTATCGCCAAACACCAGGGTGTTTGAGGCACCCAGATGGTATAGTTCAGCCGCCATACCGTCGCCCGCATAATCAGCGGCCGCCTGTTTATAGGGGTGGGTGACCGTGACCCCGTCCCATCCTTTCGCACGCAGTCCATCAACAAACTGCGCAAATTCGAACTCCTGCATCTCTGCCGTATCGATCAGCTCAAACCTCAGTTCAATACCCACGTCCCGGCACATCAGCTCTAGCGCCGCGGGAAGACGCGTCTGGCTAATATGATCACCAATCAGGCCACAGCGTAGAGTTTTCATTGCCCCTGCCCACCCATCAGTACCGCCTCGATCTGCAGCGTTACAGCCAGCGTCTTGGCTGCATCGCGCGCATCAATCAGGGGCGTCGCACGCCCTGCAACAACATCGGCAAAATGCTCCAACTGAGCCACCAACGGCACTCCTTCGGCTATAGCCATTTTGTTCGGTTGTGTGGCTTGTGACCAGTCCTCTGCCCCCTCCCACAACGTCATCGAGGGAAAGCTGATCGAGCCTTTGGTTCCGGTGATCCACAACATATCCTGATTGGTGGTGCCAATATTGGGGTTCTCACCAGTGCCGGCCTCAAACCCCCAGGGCGAGGGGCTGGTGTCGGCAAATGCAAGGGTAGCAACGGGACCATTGGCAAAGCCCAAGGTAACACCGCCACTTTCAATCCGCCCTTGCCCGCGTAACACCCCAGAGCCAAAGCCCGACACATGGATCACATCTCCAAACAGAAACCGCAGCAAGTCCAGCTCATGCACCAGATTGATCATGATCGGAGACCCAGCCCGCCCGGCCCGCCAAGGCACATCAAAATACTCATCCGGCTTGCGCACAGCCCAGATCATCGAGGCCAGAACCGTTGATCCAATCCGACCAGCATCCAACGCTGTTTTCAGCGCCTGAACCTTTGGGTGATAACGCCGATGATGTCCCACCAGGGCCGTCACGCCAGCGCGTTCAACGGCTGCAACAACCCGTTCCGCTTGCTCTAGCGTCCCCGCCACCGGCTTCTCGATCAGCATATGCCAGCCACGCTTTGCAGCGGCCTCGGCGTTGGCAGCGTGCAGGTCTGTAGGGGTTGCTATGATAATGGCGTCAACTGGCACATCAACCGCCTCAATCGAGACAAAGCTGGCCACCGGAGCCGCCGCCCTGACCTTTGGGTCCGGATCAATCACTCCGACTAGGTCGAATTTGGGATGATCAGCTACATGCGCGATGTGGCGAGCCCCGATCAGCCCGCCACCTGCCACAACTATACGCATAGGGTCTCTTTCTTGGTCTTCGGCAGCCCTGCCATTTCAAGAGCAGGGCTGCCGGGTCTTTATATTGGACTACCTGAAGAACATCGTCAGTTCCGGGAAGAACAGGATCAGCATCAAAACAACGAGCTGAATGAGAATGAACGGAAGGAAGCCACGGAAGATGTCCGGCAGGGAAATATGCGGCGGGGCCACAGATTTCAGATAGAACGCAGCCGGGCCAAAGGGCGGTGACAAGAACGACACCTGCATGTTCACACAAAACAAGATACCAAACCAGGTCGCGACAAAGCTAGGATGCTCGACCAGCGGCGAGAACACACCGATCTCGCCAATTGGCAATCTCAGCACGATTGGCAGGAACACTGGCATCACCAGTAGAACAATGCCAACCCAGTCCATGAACGCGCCCATGAACAGGAAGATAATCATCATCACCGCCAACACACCCAGCGTCGGCATGTCATATCCAACAATCATGTTGGCCACATAGCTTGGCCCACCGGCAATTGTGTAAGCCCCAGCCAGTGCAGTGGCACCAAAAGTCACCCAGATAATAGTCCCGGTTGACTTGAAGGTACGCATCAGCGCCTCGCGGACCAGCGTGACTGAGAATTCTCCGCGCACAATGATCAACACCAGAACTGCCACGCAGCCCATTCCAGCCGCTTCGGTAATCCCGGTAATACCGCCATAAATTGAGCCAAGCACAACGCCAACCACCAGCAACGGCGCGATCATGCCTTTACCAACATTCCATGCCTTCACGACCCGGTCGGGACGAATGAAAAAGAGCAAATAGGCAACCAGCGCGACGATGATACCGCTTCGCGTCATTATCTGTGTTGAGGTTAGAACCGTAGTAAATTCATCAACCCGGGCAAAGAAGATCAAAAACCCGGTACGGACCAGTGAAACAGTCATAACCAAGATGGCGATCATAGACAGCAATGCCGAGCCATAGATCTTTTTCTCGGCCCCAGTCATGTCGTCCGGGCTTGGTTCTGGCAGTGGCGCCAGGCTGGGGTTCATGCGCGTGCGTACAATAATGTACAACATGTACCCACCGGCCAGGATAAGGCCCGGCACAAAGGCGCCCTTGAACAAGGCGTGGATCGAGGTTTCGGTAATCAACCCGTAAAAGATCAACACGATCGACGGCGGGATCATTGTTCCCAATGCACCAGACGCACAGATCGTACCAATCGCCAGGTTTTGATCATAACCAAGCCGCAACATCTGCGGCAGAGCGATCAGGCCCAGCAAAACGACTTCGCCGCCGATGATGCCAGACATCGCTGCCATCACCACCGCCATCATCGAGGTCACCAACGCGATGCCGCCACGGGTCCGGTTCAACCACATGGACATCGAAGTATACATGTCGCGTGCTATACCGGAGCGTTCCAGTAACGTGGCCATTAAGATAAATAACGGCACCGAAATCAGGACATAGTCCGTCGTTAGCCCATACATACGTTGGGCCAGAATGTTCATCGGGCCTGTGCCAAAGTTCCCAAACACAACGTCGGGACCAAATTTCATCACCATCACTACAACGGCGAGAAAACCTGACGCAAAACCCAGCGGCATGCCGATGGCCAATAGCGCCAGCATCCCCAGCAACAGAACAAGTGAAATTGTTCCGATATCCATGACTGCTCCTTTACCGCAAGTTGCGGTTATTCTTTATTCACCGCGATCAGCGATTACTTTTTTTCTGCAAGGTCCTGCGCACGTTTGATTTCTTCGATATTGATATCGATATCTTCAGTAACATCGTGCGATTCAGGGTCTTTATGCCAATCGAAGATCAAGTTTGAAATCGCCTGAATGGTCACAATCGTCAGCGTGATCAGGATCAGCGGTTTCATCGTTGCAGGAATTGGCGGGTTCCAGGCGGTGCCAAACCTCTCCCAGCGCATGAATTTGGCCACAGCTTCACCATAGCCGCCCCAAATCGTCGCAAAGCAGAAAATCACGATACCTACTGTAGAAAGGACATCGAAAACGTGGCGCACCCAGCGCGGCACGATATCATAGAGAATGAAAATTCGGATATGGCTCCGTTGCTGCATCGCATACAGCCCCGCGAACAGGTAGATCATTCCCCCCATCCATAGGGATGCCTCGTTGACCCATAGTGTCGGTTTTTCAAAGAGATAGCGCATTATAACTTCGTAGACCATTATCGCCACGATAACGGCGGGAAGGATCATCGCCACGCGGCTGAACCTCCACGTGAATGCATCTACCCAGCCTGTGCGTTCATATTCGACCACAGCGACCTCGTATTCGTTTTGAAGTTGGAAAAGGGGCGGCCATTATCTGACCGCCCCAAATTGTCTGCTATTACTCGGCCACAAGACCAAGCTGTGTCAGATAGGCAATGTGCGACTCAACCAGCGCCTTAGCTTCTGGAGTATCGGCGAACTCAGGCCATGTGGCCTGTGCAGCATTGCGGAATTCCTGCAGATCTTCTGGAGCCCACTGCGACAGTGTCACACCATTGGCTGTCAGCTCAGCAGCGGCTTCAGCATTCTTCTTCTCGAATGTCAGAGCTGTGCGAAGCGCCAGGGATTCCATGGCAACGCTCATGATACGGCGGTGCTCTTCGGGCATCGCATCCCAACGGGCTTTGTTACAGGCTAGGTGATCCGAAGGCATGGAGTGGAAGCCGGGGAAGTTGGCATACTTAACCAGATCATACAGACCCAGGCCAACGTTGTTGGCCAGACCGGATGCATCAGCACCGTCGATGATACCAGTTTCAAGCGCAGTAAAGATTTCGGTGAAATCCATTACGATCGGCGTAGCACCAAGCTTTTCAAAGATCTTGGTTTCCATGCCTGGAGGCGAACGGAATTTCCAACCTTTGAAGTCTTCAACTTTGGCGATTGGCTTGGACGAGGCAAAGCTCTCCTGGCCGTAAACCCACCAGCCGACCAGCTCCATGTCGTACTTGTTGTACAGGGGCTTGGCTGCTTCCAGACCGCCACCGTAATACAACCAGCTCAACTGCTGATACGGAGTGGCATAGCCACCCATGATGTCGCCAACAAACTGGAACGCTGAGTTTTTACCGGTCTGGTAACCACCACCGGTCATGTCGCAGTCCAGAATACCTGTCGCGGCGGCATCAAAGGTTTCTACAGATTTCACAACGGCCGAGGAATAGAACATCTCGACCTGGATATCGCCACCAGACATTGTCTGAATGTTATCGATATATGCTGCAGCCAGCTTGCCCGACACTGTTTCCGGCGCATAGTGCGTCTGGATCCGCAGTTTGGTTGTCTCGGCATTGGCCGTCAGTGCAGTCGCGGATAGAAGTGCCGCCGCTCCGATAGCAGAAACAGTTTTAGTCAAAAAGCTCATTTTGTCCTCCCAGACTTTTCAAGTGTGGCACTGGCGTCTTTTTTTGCGCTTCAAACCACTTGATGAAGCCTAACAAGCCACTTCCGTAACGACAACAAAAAATCTGAAATCTTTTAAATTTTGAAATTATGTGTTTTAGTCAAAATTAACGCAGCCAAACACTCGAGTTAAATGAAACCCAAAATCGACACCCCCGAGATCTATGAAGACCTTCGCAACAAGCTGATGACGGCATATTTTAAACAGGGTCAGAAGCTGAAACCGTCGGAATTGACAGAGCATTATAGCTGTTCTGTCAATACGATACGCGAGACATTGTTCCGATTATCTACAGTCGGATTGGTCACGGCTGAAGAGCAGCGCGGCTTTCGCTCCAGCCCAGTTTCACGCCAACGGCAGCACGATCTGACCAATTTCCGAATCACTTTGGAACAGCAGGGCGTTCTTCAGTCCATGCGCAACGGCGGCATCGAATGGGAGGCCCGCCTGACGGCTTCGCATCACAAACTGTCGCATATCGAATCCCGAATCAGCAAAACTGGCGACGTGGTCCCAGTCATTACGCCTTGGTGTGCTGCTGAATGGGAATTCCATGAAACGCTGGTATCAGCCAGTGATTCGCCGGTTTTGCGTGAAACGTTTCGATCTGTGTACGACCAGTTCCGCCAGCAACTTGTCTCACCAGAGCACAATTATGGTTTCTTAGAGGGCAATATTGTCGAGCATAAACGCATCGTCGACGCCGCCCTTACCGGCAACGTCGACGAAGTTTGTGTCGCAATTTATGACCATTTGCGCAGAAATTTGATCAGGGACTGAGTCAAATCCAACGGCGACTACATCAGCTGTGCCCCAGGTCCTCGTCGATGTAGCACTGGATAATCTCGCTAAAACTGGTTTCCGCTTTGAAACCCAGCTCTGTGGCGCGGGCACTGTCAAAATCCTGCGGCCAACCGCCGACGATCTTGACCACCTCCGGGTCGGCGACAGAACGGATCAACGCCACGGTATCAGCCCCAGCAATCTCTCCCAGTGCCTCGATCTGCTCTGCCACTGTGCACGACACTCCGGGCAGGTTCAGGCTCAGACGCCCAGCCAGCAAGCCAGTATCCAGCGCCGCGGCATGACACAAGAACCCCACCGCAGATTTGGGCGACGCATGGTAGTGCCGCACACTGTCTGATACCGGCAGAATTGCCTCCCTGCCATTCAACGGTTCGCGAATGATACCCGAGAAGAACGACGAGGCAGCCTTGTTCGCCTTGCCTGGCCGCACACAAATCGTCGGCAACCGGATCGAGATCCCATCGACATATCCTTTGCGACTGAAATCGCTCAGCATCAACTCACAAACCGCTTTTTGTGCCCCGTACGAGGTCAGCGGAGCCGACAGGAACTGATCACTGATCTGGTCCGGGAACGGCCCCCCAAACACTGCAATCGACGACGTGAACACCACCCGTGGACGGTAGGTGCCGCCACTTGCCTCGTGTTCACTGCGCAGCGCCTCTAGCAACGCCCAGCCCGCGAACATGTTCACCTGCCAGCCTTTGTCAAAATCCTGCTCTGCCTCGCCCGACACAATGGCGGCCAGCTGAAAAATGATATCCGGACGCGTTGCCGCCAAACCAGCCGCCGCACCGTCCTCGGCCAAACTACCGACCAGCCGACGACTCGACGCAGCACAATTGTCAGGAAAGCCAACATCATACAGGGTGACCTCTGCGGGCTGCCCCTGCCAGCCGGAAATGGCCAGTTCACGTGCCAGTTTCTGGCCAACCATCCCGCCGCCACCGATGATCAAAATCTTAGTCACTGCTCAATGTCCTTCATTTTGTTGCGCTTGCGTAGCTCCAGATACAGCCCCGAGTGATCTCGATCACTGCCATCCATGTCCTCGCAGAAATGGGCAAACCTGTCACGAATGTGTTGCGACACCGGCAGGTCCAGGTCAAGCGAGGACGCCTCCTCCAGCAGGTTGTTCAGATCCTTGAGCTGGAATTTCGACAGCCCACCCGGCACAAAATTGCGCTCGGTCATCCGCTCTCCGTGCTGCTGCAGAATGACGCTGTCAGCAAACCCACCCTTCAACGCACGCCGCACCGCTGCCGGATCAGCACCGCCTTCCTCTAGCAACAACATGGCTTCGGCCACGGCGCCGATGGTCACCGCAACAATCCCCTGATTAGCCAGTTTCGCCAGTTGCCCAGCACCTGACGGGCCAACATGCACTGGCCGCCCCATCGCTTGCAGCACCGGCACCGAGGCCTCAAAAACCTCGGCCTCGCCCCCAGCCATGATCGCCAGACTGCCTGCTTCTGCTCCACGGGTGCCACCAGACACTGGTGCATCCAGATGCAACACACCCAGCTCTTTCAGGTTCTGCGCTTGCGCGCGCGCCTCCGCTGGCTTGACCGAGCTCATCTCGATCCAGATCGCACCCGTCTGCAAGGCCTCTGCCACAGCAGGATCCGTCACCACCGAGGCCGTCGCAGTGCCATCGCTTAGCATGGTGATGATGAACTGTGCCCCAGTCACTGCCACCTGCGGTGACGCACACACAGTCGCGCCATCACCAGCCAGCGCCTCGGCCTTGGCCAGACTGCGGTTCCAAACCTGAACCGGGAATCCGGCGGCCAACAGGTTGCGCACCATTGGCGCCCCCATCAATCCCGTCCCCAGCAAAGCTATTGTTGGTTTTGTCATATCCTGTCCCATCAAATTGAAGCCGTCATGCCGCCGTCAACATACAAAGTGTGCCCATTCACAAACGACGACCCGCTCCCTGACAGGAACACAGCGGCGCCGACCAGCTCTTCCACGTTTCCCCACCGACCAGCAGGCGTGCGGTTTTCCAACCAACCAGTAAAGGCCGGATCGTCAACCAAGGCTTGGTTGAGTGGGGTCTTAAAATACCCCGGCGCAATCGCATTTACCTGCAACCCATGCCGCGCCCAGTCGGTCGCCATGCCCTTGGTCAGGTTCCGAATGGCCCCTTTGGTCGCCGTGTAGGGCGCGATCCCAGGTCTGGCGAGCTCGCTCTGGACTGAGGCGATATTGATAATTTTGCCTGACTTGCGGGCAATCATCCGATTAGCCACCGCTTTACCAACCAAAAACGCGCTTTTGACATTGGTGTTGAACAGTTGGTCCCACTTATCTTCCGGGTAGTCTTCCAATGCTGTCCGAAATTGCATTCCGGCATTGTTGATCAGAATATCAATCGGCCCGCCCTGATCCTCAATATTTGCAACACCCGCATTCACAGCCGCGCTATCAGTCACGTCAAAGGCTTCGACCTCGACGTTAAAACCCTTGGCGCGCAGAGCTTCTGCTTCGCCCTCCAAACGCTCGGCATTGCGGGCGTTCAGCACGATTGTTGCGCCGTATCCCGCAAGTCCTTCGGCCAGTGCCCGACCAATGCCAAGGCTTGATCCCGTGATCAAAGCACGCTTACCAGTTAAGTCAAAAAATCCCTGCTTCATCACGTTAGCCTCTGTCTTGTTGCATGCCTATCTACCTTATTAGCACTCTAGTATTTTAGTTCGCTTTGGAATAGCCATAACGAAAAAGGGTCGAAATACCCGTCCGGGAGGAAGAAATGAAGGTCATTGTCATCCACGCCGCCAAGGATTTGCGCATCGAGAATCGCTCGGCAGAAGACCTCCAAGCAGATCAGGTCAGGATCCAGATCGAGGCTGGCGGAATCTGTGGTTCAGATCTGCACTACTACCAGCACGGCGGCTTTGGACAAATTCGCGTACGCGAACCGATGATTTTGGGTCATGAGATCTCTGGCAGGATCACCGAAGTAACCGCTGCTTCAAGCGGGTTTTCAATCGGCGATACCGTTGCCGTGTCCCCCAGCAGGCCATGCGGTAACTGCTTGTATTGTAATGAAAATAAAATCAGCCACTGCCTGAACATGCGGTTCTATGGCAGTGCGATGCCGATGCCCCACATCCAGGGTGCCTTTCGTGAGGATCTGGTTGCAGACGCCGCGCAATGCCACCTGATTTCACCCGAAATTCCATCCGAATTTGGCGCCTTCGCCGAGCCACTTTCCGTGGTGTTACACGGCATGAAAAGGGCCGGAGAATTGGCTGGAAAACGGGTGCTGATTACCGGCTGCGGCCCCATCGGAGCGCTCTGTGTTTTGGCCGCCCGCGCGGCAGGTGCGGCAGAGGTTGTCATCACCGATGTCATCGACAACGTCCTGAACATCGCCACTCAGATTGGCGCTGACAAAACCATCAATGTGGCCAAAGAACAGGGTTGGACCGCGCAGTATAGTGACAACAAGGGCTACTTTGACGTCATGTTCGAAGCCTCAGGGAATCAGTCTGCCCTGACCGCAGGTCTCGACGTTTTGCGCCCACGATCCGTTTTGGTTCAACTTGGCCTTGGCGGTGACGTCACAATTTCGCAAAATTCAGTTGTCGCCAAAGAAATCGACATTCGCGGAGCCTTCCGCTTTCACGAAGAATTTGCCGATGCAGTCGCGATGATCAACACCGGCACCCTCAACCTTGCACCGCTGCTAACCGCCCGCTTTCCAATCGATCAGGCCGTTGATGCGTTTGAGCTTGCAGGTGACAGGCATCGTGCGATGAAGGTTCAAATTGATTTCACAAACCAATCCGGGCAGGCCAAGCAATGACAAATGGACGACTACAGGGAAAACGCGCGATTATCACCGCTGCTGGTCAGGGAATTGGTCGAGCAGCGGCTTTAGCAATGGCAAAAGAAGGCGCGCATGTCTTTGCCACCGATGTGAACGACCAAGCCCTTGCCTCGCTGCAGGACGAGGCCCAAGGCCAACTGGAAGCCTTCCGTATGGATGTTCTGGATGTGGCTTCGGTGACCGAAGGTATCACGCGGGCCACTCCGGACATCCTGTTCAATTGCGCCGGTTTTGTGCACAGTGGCTCCATCCTCGAGGCAACTGAGTCAGACATTGATTTTGCCATGGACCTGAACGTTAAATCCATGTTCCGCACCATACGCGCAGCCCTGCCAGGGATGCTGGAACGCGGTGCCGGTTCGATTATCAACATGGCCTCTGTGGCTTCATCCGTTGTGGGGGCACCCAACCGGTTTGTCTATGGCACCTCCAAGGCGGCCGTGCTTGGCCTGACCAAATCAGTCGCCGTCGACTATGTCACCAAGGGCATCCGCTGCAACGCCATCTGCCCCGGCACCGTCGACAGCCCCTCGATGCACGAAAGGCTGCGGGCCACCGGCGATTACGACACGGCTCTAAAGGCCTTTGTCGCCCGCCAACCCATGGGCCGTATCGCTACTTCAGAAGAAATTGCTGCCCTCGTGGTCTACCTGGCCTCGGACGACAGCGCCTTTATCACGGGTCAACCGCATGTCATTGACGGCGGCTGGTCCAGCTAACGCAACTATCTAAACCAAAGGAGTGCCATCATGTCCGGCACAAAATCCCAACTGCGCTCGCAGAAATGGTTCAACAATCCAGAAGACCCAGAAATGACAGCGCTCTATCTTGAGCGCTATCTGAACTACGGTCTCACCCGCGAAGAGTTGCAATCTGGCAAGCCTATCATCGGCATCGCCCAAACAGGCTCAGACCTGAGCCCCTGTAACCGCCACCACATTGAGCTGACCAAGCGGGTACGTGATGGCATCATCGCCAATGGCGGCACACCGATTGAAATTCCAGTGCATCCGATCCAGGAAACCGGCAAGCGCCCCACGGCGATGCTGGACCGCAACCTGGCCTATCTCAGCCTGGTGGAAACTTTGTTTGGCTATCCAATCGACGGCGTTGTGCTGAACATTGGCTGTGACAAAACCACCCCTGCCCTATTGATGGCAGCGGCCACCGTAAACATTCCCGCGATTGCCCTGTCCGTTGGTCCAATGCTGAACGGCTGGTTCCGCGGCGAGCGCACCGGGTCCGGCACTATTGTTTGGAAAGCACGCGAATTGCTTGCTGCTGGTGACATCGACGATGATGGCTTCCTGGAACTGGTTGCGTCCTCGGCCACCTCTGTCGGCTTTTGCAACACGATGGGCACCGCCAGCACGATGAACTCGCTGGCCGAAGCCTTGGGTATGCAGTTGCCCGGCTCGGCAGCGATCCCAGCGGCGTACCGTCATCGCGGCCAGATCAGCTATCACACTGGTCAGCGTATTGTTGACATGGTGCACGAAGATCTGAAACCAAGCGACATCATGACCCGCGAAGCGTTTGAAAACGCCATCGTAGTTAACTCAGCCATCGGTGGGTCGACCAACGCGCCAATCCACTTGAACGCCATTGCCAAACACCTGAAGATCGAACTTAACAACGACGATTGGCAGACCCATGGTCACAAGGTGCCGCTGCTGGTCAACTTGCAACCGGCCGGTGAATACCTCGGCGAAGACTTCTTCCGCGCTGGTGGTGTTCCTGCCGTAATTGGCGAGCTGATGAGCGCCGATAGATTGCCGCATCCCAATGCCGGGACGGTAAACGGAAAATCCATCGGTGAGAATTGTAGCGATAAACGCTCTATCACACCCGAAGTGATCATGCCCGTCTCCGCCCCACTCGGATCCGAGGCTGGTTTCATCAATCTCAGCGGCAACCTATTCGACAGTGCCATCATGAAAACCAGCGTGATCTCGAAAGAGTTCCGCGACCGCTACCTGTCCTCCCCAACCGACCCTAACGCCTTTGAAGGCCGCGCCGTGGTGTTTGATGGTCCCGAGCACTTCCACAAAACCATCGACGACGAGGCGCTGAACATTGATGAAAATTGCATCCTGATTATGCGCGGTGCTGGTCCAATCGGCTATCCCGGTGGTGCCGAGGTGGTGAACATGCGCCCGCCCGCCTATCTGCTTAAGAAAGGCGTCCACGCCATGCCGTGTCTGGGGGATGGCCGTCAATCCGGCACCTCCGGTTCGCCTTCGATCCTGAACGCGTCACCCGAAGCTGCCGACGGCGGTGGGTTGGGTCTGGTGCGAAATGGAGACCAAATCCGCATCGATCTGAACGCCTGCACAGCCAATATGCTGGTGGACGAAGCCGAAATCGAGAAGCGGCGCGTATCGCTGCCAGACGACGCCTTCGCCCCACCCAGCCAGACACCTTGGCAGGAACTGTTCCGCGAAAAGGTACGTCCTTTCTCGGAAGGTATGATTTTGGACGGTGCCGACGAGTACCAGGACATTGCCCACGGCACCATGCCGCGCGACAACCACTAATAAGGAAAATATAAATGAAATTAGTACGTTACGGTGAAGTTGGCGCAGAGAAACCGGGTCTGATTGATGAACGCGGCACCCTGCGGGATCTGTCCGCGCATGTCAGTGACATCGCTGGCGACGCTCTGTCAGACGCTGGTTTGGACACCATTCGCGCGCTAGACACAGCCTCCCTGCCCGTCGTCGAAGGCAACCCACGGATGGGGCCTTGCGTTGGCGATATCGGCAAGTTCATGTGCATCGGTCTGAACTATTCGGATCACGCCGCCGAAACCGGCCTTGCCATCCCCGAGCACCCAATCCTGTTCTTCAAGGCAAACTCGGCTGTGGTTGGCCCCAATGATCCGGTCGTAAAACCACGGGGATCAACCCAAACCGACTGGGAGGTCGAGCTGGGTGTGGTGATCGGCACTGCGGCCAAATACGTCAGCGAAGAAGACGCACTGGACCATGTTGCAGGCTACTGCATCATCAACGACGTCTCCGAGCGTCACTTTCAGACCCAACTGACCGGACAATGGACCAAGGGCAAGTCTTGCGACACCTTTGGCCCCACCGGCCCATGGCTGGTCACTCGTGATGAGGTTGGCGATCCGCAGTCGCTGGGTTTGGCACTGGATGTAAACGGTAAGCGCATGCAGACCGGCAACACCAACACCATGATCTTCACTGTCGCGCAGATCATCTCGCACCTGTCGCAACTGATGACCTTGCATCCGGGTGACGTGATCTCCACCGGCACCCCTCCGGGCGTTGGCATGGGCATGAAGCCCGAGCCGGTTTATCTGAACGCTGGTGATAAAATGGAACTGTGGATCGACGGGCTGGGTCAGCAAACCCAAACCGTATTTGAAGACGCATAAAGGAGCTCCCATGAAACCTGACCTGCTTTTACTCGGTTCCGTCACGGACGTTATGATGCAACGGTTCACGGACGAGTTTACCGTGCACCCTCTTCCTGCTGCTGATGAATTGCAGGCGTTTCTGGAGACAACGGGTCCATCGGTGGTCGCAGTGGCCACCAATGGGCACGATGGCTTGCCCGCCCATATCATGGCGGGCCTGCCCAACCTGAAAATCGTCTCCAGCTATGGCGTTGGCTATGATGCCATCGACGCCGGCGCAGCAGCGGCACGGGGCATTGTGGTCACCCACACCCCCAACGTGCTGAACGACGAGGTCGCCAATACCGCGATCATGCTGTGGCTGGCTGTCAGTCGTAACCTGGTGCCGAACGACGCCTATGTGCGCGCCGGCCGCTGGGTGGCCGAAGGCAACACGCCGCTCAGCCGCTCGGTTCAGGATCGCACCGTCGGCATTCTGGGCCTTGGCCGCATCGGACAAGCCATTGCCGACCGTCTGGCCATGTTCAACGCGACCGTCGTCTACCACTCGCGCAGCGAAAAAGACGTGCCGTACCAGTATTACGGTGACCTGACTGAAATGGCTGCGGCCTCGGATGTGCTGATCTGCATCACCCCCGGCGGCGCCAGCACGCAAGGTATCGTCAACAAACAGGTGATCGAAGCACTGGGCGCCGAAGGCATCCTGATCAACGTCTCGCGCGGATCGGTCATCGACGAACCTGAAATGGTAAAGGCACTGCAAGACGGTCGTCTTGGTGGTGCCGGGCTGGATGTGTTCGACAAGGAACCACAGGTTCCCGAAGCGCTGTTCACCCTGGACAACGTGGTCCTGCAGCCTCACATCGGTAGTGCCACAGTTGAGACCCGCAAGGCCATGGGAGACCTGACCTGCGATAACCTCAGTCAGTTTCTGAAGGACGGCACAACGCTGACCCCGGTTCCTGAGTGTAGCGAGCTATAAGTACTTAGAAGGGGTGGCTAATTGGACCACCCCTTTTTGTCTCAGAACTTAAGCAACGGCTTACATCACACAGCCCATCTGCCAGGGCACAAACTCTGCCCCACCAAAGCCCAGCGCCTCGCTCTTTGATTTCTCACCCGAGGCAATGCGTATCAGCAGCTCAAAAATCTCTTCGCCTTTTTGCTCGATGCTGACGCCGGCACTAATGATATCACCACAGTTCACATCCATGTCTTCGCTCATGCGCTCAAACATTTCGGTGTTGGTGGCCAGCTTGATGCTGGGGCTGGGCTTAAACCCCGACACCGATCCGCGCCCGGTGGTAAAGGCCACCAGATTGGACCCCGACGCGATCTGCCCTGTAATCGACACCGGGTCGTAGCCGGGGCTGTCCATGAACACAAAACCATTCTTGGTGATCGGCTCGGCAAACTTGTAGACATCCGTCAGCGGTGCACTGCCACCCTTGGCCACGGCCCCCAGGGATTTCTCCAGAATGGTGGTCAGCCCGCCCCGCTTGTTCCCCGGCGATGGGTTGTTGTTCATCTCACCACCGTTGCGTTCAGTGTATTCTTCCCACCACAGAATTCGGTCCACCAGCTTTTGGCCAACTTCTGGCGATACCGCTCGGCGGGTCAACAAATGCTCGGCGCCATAAACCTCGGACGTTTCAGCTAGAACAGTGGTGCCACCATGGCGTACCAGAAGATCCGAGGCATGGCCCAGCGCCGGATTGGCAGTGATCCCAGAATACCCGTCGGACCCCCCACATTGCAGCGCCACCGTCAGATGCGACACGGGAGCAGGCTTGCGCTCAACCTTATTGGCGATCTGCGCCATGTCTTTCAGGATCTCCAAACCCTTCTCAATGGTCCGCCGAGTTCCGCCGGTTTGCTGGATGGTCATATACCGAAAACTATCCGTATCGCGCATCCGCACTGCGCCAACCAGATCCTGGATCTGCATGACCTCGCAGCCCAGACCAATCAGCAGAATTCCGGCGAAATTCGAATGCTGCGCATAACCCGACAGAGTGCGGTACAGGGTCTGATACCCCTCGTCTTCCCCAGACATCCCGCAGCCTGTTCCATGTACAATCGGAACAATACCATCGACGTTTTCAAGCCCATCCAGCAGGCCATTCTTCTCGGCCGCCTCGGCAATGAAACGCGCCACAGATCCGGAACAGTTCACCGAGGTCAGAATACCCAGATAATTACGCGTCCCGACCTTCCCATCAGGCCGGTGATAGCCATCAAACGTCCGGGCCTCGGTGACAACAGGCAGTGGCTGCGCGTCCGAACAGAACCCATAGTCCTTGCCATATTCGCCCATGATCAGGTTATGGGTGTGAATGTGATCACCGATTGTGATTGCCGCACTCGCCGCGCCAATGATCTGACCATAGCGGACTACGTTCTGACCCTCATTGATCGCAGCCGACGCAATCTTGTGGCCGCGTTTCACCACATCGTTCAGGGTCAGGTCATGTTCTTTCAGCACCGTACCAGCAGTCAGATCTTGCAAGGCGATCAGCACGTTGTCATCACCATGTAGGCGAATAACCAGATTGTCGGAATTCTTCATTGAGGCTACCTATATGCGCATGTTACTTGCGGAAAACGCTGTGGGAGCTTTGCCTTGACGGGTCAGGCAGAACAGCTAACATGTTAGAATGTAGATAGTGAAGGCCACATGATGCAAGGGGAAAAGGACACGGATCACCAATTGATGCCTTTGGACAGCTTTAGCGGATCCCTGTCGACACGGGTGCATCTTGTCCTCAAGGACGCGATCCTTTCCCTGTTTTATAAACCCGGCGAGATTCTGCGCAAAACAGAGATCTGCGAAACGCTGGGCGTCTCCCGCTCACCCGTCACCGAAGCGGTGGCAAAACTGGCAGCCGAGGGTCTGGTCGAAGTGGTGCCGCAGGCCGGCACCTTTGTGTCTCGGTTCTCGATGGACGACATTCGCGAAGGTGCCTTCCTGCGCGAGGCCTTAGAGGTGGCCGCTGTAGAATACGTAGCTCTGAACATCACCGACCAGCAAAAGGTTCTGCTGCGCCGCAATCTTCGCATGCAAGAAGCCCTGGCAGAAGACGGTGATGTCGAAGGCTTTCTGCAGATGGACGCTGACATGCACAATCTGATCATGTCGTTTACCGGCTTCAAACGGCTGGCGACACTGGCAGATACCACCTGGACCCAGGTCAGCCGCGCCCGGCACCTACATATGCCAACACCGGGTCGGATGCAGTCTTCGGTTGCCGAACATGCCGCCATTGTCGCCGCTATTATCGACGGCGACCCCGAGACCGCGAAACAGGCCATTCGCAATCATGTGCGCCAACTGGTCAAATATATCGAACCGCTCGAAACCGAGCGGCCCGAATTGTTCAAGCCGGTCTGATCAAATCAGAACTGCTTCCAGGATCAAACACCAGAAGCCCCGAGCCATCAGTCTCCGAATATCGTCTTGAACAGGCCGATACTCTGACGGAACCCGGCTTCAAAGTCACCATTTCCAGGGTGATAGACGCTCTCAAACGAGATCACTCCGCCGTAGCTATCCGCCTTCATCGCATCCGCCATGGGCTGGAACTGATCCGCCAATTGCCCCTTGCCCATTTCCCGCACCTCTAACAAGGCACGTGGCGTATCAACTTGCACATCCTTGATATGAACATGGCCAAGATAGCCATCCCGCACCTCTTCATAGCCATCCGGGTAAGCCACCTCGTGACACCAGCAATTGTTGGCTGGATCCCACAACACCTTCAGCACATCCTTGGCGTCCAGCTCATCAATCAACCGCCGCGCAGTATAGTTAGAGTTGACCATGGTGCCATTGCCGGTTTCCACCACCAGCGTCAGCCCTTCGGCTCGCGCCAACTCGACCGCTGGGGCGATCAGTGGTGGCAGAGCATCCCAGGCTCCTTTGGCAACATTCCATTGCTCCGCACCATTGCGCCCCCACAGGATCTGCTCCTTTTTTGACGTCATGATGCGCACCAAGGGCGATCCCACTTCATGCGCCATATCAATCACCCGTTTCAGAGCATCCATATGCTGAACATGCAGATCATCGCCGGGTCGGTTGGCCGTGGTCATCCCGGCAAAAATGTGCCGCGACAAGCAAGACACAAGCTTTCCGTGACCTGCCAAGAGAGACTTCATCTCAGAAACTTCCTCCCTTGAGTGATCCCCGACTTCGGTATCACCGACAAATTGCAGCTCAGCGTACTCAAGTCCAAATTCATCCATGACCGTCAGGGCATGTTTTAAGTCGCGACTGATACCGTCGCAAATAACGCCTAGTTTCATGTCATCATCCTCCGATCAGCGGTGCAACTCTGCGCCGACAATTTCCTCGATCACACGGGTCACCACCCAGTTGTCACCATTCGGGTATTTGGTCTTACCCGCATGAAACAACTGCATCGCGGTCGACGCCGTATGCATCGGAACCCCCAATTGTTGCGCCAGATCCAGTGATATCGTCAGATCCTTGTGCATCGTCGCGATATGGCTGCCTGTGCCTTCGAACTTGCGGTCGATAATGTTTTCCAACGCCGAGTTTGCCACTCCACATCCCGCACCGGAGGTTGAAAACACCTTGTGCAGCACCTCGCCACTGACACCAGCCTTTGCGGCCAGAACCGAGGCCTCAAACGTGGCCGTGAAGATCGAGCCGATGAGCGTTTGCAAACAGGACTTCACCACCTGCCCATCCCCCGGCTTGTCGCCAACCCGGTGGATATTGGTCGACACGGCTTCCATCACCGGTGCAAATTCATCCAACACGGCATCCGGTGCTGCGGCCATCATGGTCAGCGTGCCGCCCTGTGCACCGGGAAAGCCACCCGAAACCGGCGTATCGATCAAGTGCACGCCACTGTCGGCCATCGCCTCACCGATCTCGACCACCTCGGCCGGTTTGATCGTCGCGGACATGATCACCGCAGACCCTTTGGCCATGTTCGCGACCAATCCGCCCTCGCCAAGGATCACCGCCTTGGCCTGATCGCCGTTCATCACCATGACAAACACCGCATCCGACGCCTTGCCAACCTCAGCCACCGTCACCGCAGCCGTGCCACCCATGTCAGTAAACGCCGCCATCCGATCCGCAGACAGATCCAGCCCCGTTGTCGAAAACCCATTATTGATAAGGTTCTTGGCCAGCCCGCTGCCCATATCGCCCAAACCGATTACACCTGCAGTTTTCATGTTTCCATCCTACATTCTCCGGCCACGCCGGATGATTGATAATAAGGCCCTGACGAGCCGGTTTTATGGGGATTTCAGCACTTAGCAGCGCCGGGCGGGTCCAGAAGACACCCCTAGTACCCGAACAGTCTTTGATGATGAACTGAACCGCAGGCCCAAAAGATCAACAAAGCGCAGACGTGGTGACCAAACTGTAGACCCAGAATTTCCGAGTTGAAAGAGGGCATTTCAAAGAAAATGCGCAGCCAAACCAGACTGCGCATTTCTTGGCCAAATCAGCCCAAGGCCATGGCCTCAAACTCTTTGTCGGCCCTCAGCCTTGCTCAAGAAACTCGTGCATCCGGCCCAGCGCGCGGCGGATGTTTTCTTCACTGTTGGCATAGCTAATGCGGATATAACCCTCACCCAGAATGCCAAAATCAGGCCCGCCAATGGTAGCTACGCCTGCCTTCTCCAGCAATTCCGAGGCCAGAGGTTTCGCTTTCCAACCCGTATCCTTGATGTTCGGCAAGGCATAGAACGCCCCCTTGGGCACCACACAGCTGACACCCGGCATGGCATTTGCCAGCTCAACTACAACCTTGCGCCGCTGATCAAACGCGGCCAGCATCTCGGCCACGCTGTCTTGCGGTCCGGTCAGTGCCTCAAGTGCTGCAAACTGCGCCGGCGTGTTGACGCAGGACCAAGCATTCACCGCCAGTTTGCGCGCCTTGTTGTACAGATCATCCGGCCAAACCGAATAGCCCAATCGCCAGCCGGTCATCGCATAGGTCTTGGACCAGCCGTTCAGCAGGATCAGACGGTCGCGGATTTCAGGATAAGACAGCAGCGTCACATGCTGCTCGCCATCATACAGCATCTGGTCATAAATTTCATCCGACAGAATGGCGACCTGCGGATGCGTCTCCAGCCCTGCCACCAGCTTGTCGATCTCGCTCTTGGGCGTGACACCACCACAAGGATTGGCCGGAGAGTTCAGAATCATCAGCCGGGTTTTATCGGTGATCAGCCCCAGCATTTCCTCGGCTGACACGGCAAAGCCCCGATCCTCGCGGATCGGCACCGGCACCGGAGTCGCGCCGGTGAATTCGATCATCGAGCGATAGATCGGGAATCCCGGATCGGGATACATGATCTCGACCCCTGGCTGGCCAAACATCATGATCGCGGTGAACATGGTCACCTTGCCCCCCGGCACGATCAGCACGTTGTCGGGATTGACCTCTACCTCGAACCTGCGGTGCAAATCGCCAGCAACCGCCTCGCGCAGTTGGGGAATGCCGGTGGCCGCTGTATAGCCATGCTGCCCATCCCGCATCGCCTTGACCGCTGCCTCGACGATATGTGGCGGCGTTGGAAAATCCGGCTGACCAATACCAAGGTTGATCATGTCCACCCCTTGAGCAGCCAACGCATTGGCGCGCGCCAACACGGCAAAGGCATTTTCTTCGCCAATCCGGTCAAAACTTGGGGCAGTCATCATCGCTAAAGTTCCCTTGTCAGAATGTTAGGCCGCGTCAAAGCACGGCCAAAAAGCCAGTTCAGTAAATCGAACAGCTACCACTCTAGCATTTTAGTAGGTTGCGCGCCCGCCGGACAGGTCAAAAACCGCCCCTGTGGTAAAAGAGTTCTCGGCACTGACCAACCAACTGATCATATTGGCCGCCTCTTCCACCTCCAGAAACCGCGCACGCGGAATTTTGGACAGCATATAATCAATATGCTCCTGCGCCATCTGGTCAAAAATCGGGGTGCGCGCCGCAGCAGGCGTGACGCAATTCACCGCGATGTCTTCCCCGGCCAGTTCCTTGCCCAGCGACTTGGTGAAGCCAATCACCCCAGCCTTGGATGCCGAGTACGCGCTGGCATTTGGATTGCCTTCTTTGCCCGCCACTGACGCGATATTGAGGATACGCCCATAGCCCCGCGCCCGCATCCCAGCCACCACTGCTTTGTTAACGTGATAGGTGCCGGTCAGGTTGATGGCGATGATCCGGTTCCAGGCTTCGTTGTCATAATCCTCGACCGTGGCGTTTGGCCCAGCAATCCCGGCGCTGTTGACCACAATATCAATCCCGCCCAGCGCCTTTTCAGTTTCACTGACAGCCCGAGTGACCTGCTCCCAGTCCGAGACATCACAACTCGCAGCAAAGATCCGATCCCCGACCTCATGTGCCGCCGCAGAAGATTGGTTCATCTCAGCATTCGCATCCCAACTGGCCACCCGCGCGCCTGACGCCAGCAACCGCTGGACCACAGCCAGGCCAATTCCCTGCGCGCCGCCAGTCACAACTGCCGTTTTGCCCGAAAAATCATATGTATTCATCTGGTTCTCCTACCCTGCGCAAATTGTTAGCAAGGTTACGAGAGCAGCGCGAGGTCTGTTTAACCTCAAGTTGCAACGAGAGCCGCGACATGGATCACGATGCGCGCAGGGCCCATTACCCCGACAAGGCAACGAGGTTATTCGTCAAGCCAGCCTGTGTCGTCACGCCCGCGTTCAAATTGTTTCATCTCGGGGACTGCAGGCAACCAAGCCTCACGACGAATTGTCCAACTTTCATAAGTTGGCTTCAACTGGTCAGGAGCATCAAGTGATCCAAGATGTATTTCGATTTCGTCTGCACTTCGGGCAAAAACCGAAGACCCACAGCTGGGACAAAAATACCGCCCAGCATAATCTCGGATCTCACCTTCAATAATCACTGCGTCCTGAGGGAAAACCGCAGCAGCGTAGAAAAGCGCGCCGTGATGCTTACGACAGTCCAGACAGTGACAAATGCCGACCCGGTAAGGGCGACCTGTCGCGACGATTCGGACTTTTCCGCAAGAACAACCGCCGGTAAATCGGTCCATGAGACGCTTCCTCGAAATCAGTTACCTCATTTATTTACAGAGAGTTCAGCCGACCGTCTATGTTGAGGCCTAGCCGATGCAGACCCTGGCAAGTATTGGCTTGGCTCAACAAGCTGACAGGACCAACGAAGATCCATGATGTCTCCAATTTTGAAAATGGTGCACCCGACACGATTCGTGGTGCACCCGACACGATTCGAACGTGTGACCCCCTGATTCGTAGTCAGGTACTCTATCCAGCTGAGCTACGGGTGCACTATGGCGGGGTTTAGTGTCAGCCGCTCACAGGCGCAACCCCAAAAAACGAATTTAAAGGGTGCCATCTCCCTTGGGCAGGCAAACGTCAAATATGGTGCCCTCAGCCCCGGTCTCGCGCAAGCTGACAGAGCCGCCGTGACCCTGCGCCAGCTCAGCCGCAATCGCTAGGCCCAGACCGGTGCCGCCCTTACGGGTGCCGCCCTGAAACGCGGTGAACAGATTGTCTTGCGCTCGCTTGGGCAGTCCCGGTCCGGTATCACTCACCGAAATCCACCAGGCCTCGGGGTCCTCAAACGCCGATATGGTCACAACGCCCTCGCGACCCGCGGCAGCAATCGCTTGCCGCGCGTTGCGCACCAGGTTCATCACGATGCGATAGATCTGCTCGGGATCGGCGCGCAGCACCAATTCGGCCGGGACATCACTGACAAACTCAACCCGATCATCGCCAACAGCAATACGCTCGGCTTCTATCAGATCCTCTATCACCTCGCTCAGCGTCATCATGGTCAGCGTCGGAGCCGGTTCTTCGGCGCGGCCAAAGGCCAATGTGCTTTCACACAGTGATATCGCGCGGGTCATCGAGTTCACCAGCTTGGGGGCCAGTCGCCGCACCAAAGGGTCTTCGCTCATTTCAATTCGGTCGGTGAACAGCTGCGCCGAGGTCAGGATATTACGCAGATCATGGCTGATCTTGGCCACCGCCTCGCCCAGCTGCGCCAACCGCTGCTTTTGCTTCAGCGCATGGGTCAGCTCGGTCTGCAGCTGCATCAACGCCTCTTCGGCCTCGCGCAGCTCGGTCACCCCGGCACTGGGCGTGATAATGCTGCGGGCATCTTCGGGGGCGGCGGCATAGCGCTGCATATAGCCCACCACCACCTTGATTGGCTTGACCAAAAAGGCACGCACGGCGGCAAAGAGCAGCAGCGCAGTAAAGATCGAGATCACCGCCGACAGCAGCAGGATGCGCACGCCGTAGTCGATCATCGCCATCCGTAGCGGCGCGGTCTCCATGGTGATCTCGATCAGCAGTCCTGCCTCGCGCACCGGCTCGCCTATCACCCGGATAATCTGATTGCCCGGTGTCACCAGTCGACGCATCGCATCGCCGATCAGGACAAATGCGCTGGCCATGCGCAGATCATAGGTGCTTTCAATCGGCTGCGGGATTGGTGAGGACAGCATCAACTGGCGCACCGCATCGCGTCGCAGCACCACGTTGAACACGCCTGCATTCTCCAGCAGTTCAGCCTCCAGCTCGACCTCCAGCATATCGTCAGCCAGCAGCACCAGCGAGGCAATCTGCGCCCGCTCCAACCGCGCCAGCAGGTAATCCTCGCGGAACCGCGCAATCGAGGGCACAAAGATCAGAATTTCGGCCAACATCACAAACACAGTGGTCAGGATCAGAAAGCGACCAGAAAGCGAATTCAGCATTACGGCCTTTCTGGCTCAGGGGATCCAGCGCTGCACAAACCGGACCGCGCGTTTAACTTTTTCACTATCAAACAGCCGGGGTGAGAAATAGGCCCCGGCCACACGTTTGTTGATCTCGCCAATCGTTGGATATGGCGCAACCATCGCCGCAATTTGGCTCATTTTCAGACCATTGGCCAGCGCCAGCGACCAGGTGCCGATCAGCTCACCCGCCTGATGCCCAACAATCGAGGCCCCAACCGGGCGGCCCTTGACCACCATCACCTTGATAAAGCCCTTGGTTTTGCGTTCCGCCAGGGCCCGATCATTGTGGTGATAGTCGAACCGCACCACCTCTAGCTTAACGCCGTGAACATCGCGCGCCTGCGTTTCAGTCAACCCCACTTGTGCCAATTCGGGGTCGGTATAAGTCGCCCAGGGGATGTGATTGGTTTTGGCTTTAGACGGCAGGCCAAACAGGGCTGAGCGAATAATCACTCCAGCCTGGTAGCCAGCCACATGGGTAAACTGCATGCCGCCAGCCACATCACCGATGGCGTAAACCCGCTTGTTTGTCGTTTGCAGACTGTCATCCACCTGAATTCCAGCCCGATGAGTCGCAACACCGGCAGCCTCAAGATCTAACCGGCCTGTGTTTGCTTTCCGCCCGACCGCCATCAGCAGATGCGAGCCCTTGAAGGTACTGCCATCCTTGGTCTCAACTTGAATCGCGCCAGCGGTGCCGCGCACCCGGCTGACCATTGCGCCTTCGGCAATTTCAACGCCCTCGTCGCGCAGACCGTCCAGCACCACCTGCGCCATTTCCGGATCATCCTTGCCCAACGCGCGTTGGCCTTCGATCACCGTGACCTTGCACCCCAACCGCACATGCGCCTGCGCCATTTCCATACCAATTGGCCCGCCACCGATGATCAGCAGATGGTCCGGCTTGTCACGTTGGTCAAACAGCGTCTCGTTGGTGACATAGGGCACCTGCGCCAAGCCGGGGATCGGCGGCACCAGCGGTGATGACCCCGTCGCTATGACAATCCGGCGTGCCGTGATGATATGATCACCGGCCTGCACCTGCGTCGGTGAGATAAAGCGGCCAAATTCGCGGATCACCCGCACGCCAAACCCTTCGAACCGCTCTTGGCTGTCCATCGGCTCGATGCTGGCGATGACATCGGCGACATGTTCCATCGCGGCGGCGTAATCCACCTGCGGTATCTGATCCGCAACGCCAAAACCCGCCGTGTGACCCTGCCCATAGGCGGCCTTGGCACTGGCAATCAGCGCCTTGGAGGGGACACAGCCATAGTTCAGGCAATCGCCGCCCATCTTGTGGCCCTCCAGCAGCACTACATCGGCGCCCATCTGGGCAGCCCCGGCCGCAACCGACAACCCGCCCGAACCGGCCCCAATGACCAGCAGATCACATTTCAGCTGTTCCATGCTCAAATCTCTTTCTTGCCACGCAGGGTGTTGATCAGAATTGGCAGCGCCGCCAACACACAGAGCCCCAATATAGGGCCGATGATATGCGGTTCCCAGAGCAGGCTCAGATCTGGGTCGCCGCCACGGTCAAATACTTCGCCCAGCCCAACGCCAATCCAGGTAAAAACAATGCCACCGGGAATGATGCCCACTGCGGTGGTCCACAGAAATGTGCGAAACCTGACGCCGACCAAGGCCGGCAACAGGTTGGCCACAAAAAACGGAACTGCGGGCACCAGCCTAATCAACAGGAGCATCGGTATTTCGTTGTCCCGCAAGCCGGTCTTGAACGCCTTCAGGCGCCCCTCTGACGCTTCCAGCTTAGCGGTCAGCATCTCGCCCAATCCCCAGCGCGCCGCCAGAAAGATCGCCGCCGCACCAATAGTGGCCGCAGTGATGTTGAACACCGTGCCTGCCACCAGCCCAAACAGAAATCCGCCGGTCACCGAGGCAACAGCCGCTCCGGGCAGTGAGAACGCCACGATTGCGATGTAAATCGCGATGAACATCACAGCCAGCCCGAGGAAATTCTGATCGCGGTACGCCAGCAGCGATTCGCGATTGTCTCGCAGGGTGTCGAAACTCAGGTAATCGCGCAGGGTAAAGGCGCCGATCACCGCGACGCTCAGCACGACCAGTAGCGGCAGATGCCGAATAATTGGGTGTTTGGGGGTGTCAGGTGTTTGGGTCATCAGCAGTCAGTCTCCAGTTCGCTCCCTTGCTACGCAGTAATTAAGTCCGAGACGAGTATGGCTCTATGCAAATCACGCTGCAGTGATCACAGGAGGCCGAATTGTGAGTTAGGTTTCAACACTATCCTTGTCCGGCACCGCCGACCAGCGCCCGATCCTCCCCACAGCGCGGGCGCTTTGCACCCTCTTGGGGTCAGGCGCTGACCTCTTTGAAAGCCGGGGGCGGCAATACAAATTCCCGAAATCTCTCCCTGTTCGCTAATCCGAGCGAATTTTCAGCCAAAAATATTGCATTCCGACCTAAAACTCGCACCACAGGGTTTGACTCGCCCGCCAATCCCTTTTAATGACCGGGCTTCGAGATAGACACCTCGGGGGCTTTTGTACGCCTTCCGACGCAATTAGATGGAGACCGGAGCGATGAAACGCACCTTTCAGCCTTCGAACCTGGTTCGTAAACGTCGCCACGGTTTCCGTGCGCGCATGGCCACTAAGGCAGGCCGCAAGATCCTGAATGCACGTCGTGCACA